>Ga0194135_10000228_pt1 | contig 32597 bp, 28 predicted proteins | sample LitLau_LLRF_2013_FD_134024 | JGI IMG/M metagenome (GOLD analysis project Ga0194135, IMG submission 134024) | Freshwater sediment microbial communities in response to fracking from North America - Little Laurel Run_MetaG_LLRF_2013 (version 2) | ecosystem: Environmental > Aquatic > Freshwater >... | reverse complement strand
GTGAGAGAAATCCTCACCCGTTCTTCTGGTCACTTGAGAAAGACTGATTATTGTCTGTGACAGTTTTGCGGTCATCGGGACATTATTCCCTGCATGCACTCAATACATATCTTTCCTGCTGGTGCACCTCACATACTTTCGCTATAGAGGAAAGGTCCTTTGTCCTATCTGGACTTTACACTTATCTAATCTGCATAGGTAATCTGTAGGCATTTCATTCATAAATAGCATCGCAGAAATATATTCATACGACTCAAGTACATGTATGTATGTACATGCATATTATTCCTATTGTCTCTTGCGAGGAGAAGTAGTAGTGTTGGAGGTTTGGCATTTGATGTTGAGAATCGATTTCCGTGAAAGAGGAAACGACTTGCTTACAGTAGACAAGTGGAAGGTGTGTGTGTGTGTGCATATATATATATATACACACATACATACATATATATACGTGTACAAGTTATATAGGGAGGTACACGAAGAAACGAAAGAGTGGTCCCGTCTGTCTGGCCAAGAACTCGCAATAAATTCAGTGGAGAGAGCAATTTATTGTGGTGACTATCGCACCCTCTCACCGTCTACTTATAAATGGGAGAAAGGTCTAACACACTTCCAAAGTGTATACTTTCATTCTTTTTCCTCCACAGAAACTTTTAAATATTATTATGTCCCTCACGGGGTAAAAGTAGGTTTGCTTAGCTACCACCACCAGTTTTAGACTTACTTGAAGAAACTATGATAACTGTTGTGAACTCTATACATGAAACCACGAGTGTACCCTCACTAACACTGCATATAATATCGTGTCTAAAAACTCATCACGACAAAAAAATACGAAAGCAAAGTAAGATATTATTATTCGATTGACTTTGCAGCGAATCTTTGGAAAAGGGTATGAAGGGATTTTAGTAGATTTTGGACTGCAAGTTGTGCGTGTGACCTGGTGGAATGAGGAGACGTAGTTAATAATACGAGAGAGGATACACGGTTTGGTATATGTATGTGTGTGTGTGTGGTTTATGGAGGAAGACACAAGTGGAAGCAAAGAGGGCACTTGAGATGTCAAGAAGGAAGCTGATGAATTCCTGATCGAAGAGAGAAAGTTCTCTAGTCGGGTGGATGTTGTAACATTATGTTTCCAATTGACTAGAATGTATGGCTTATGAGGGAGGCGGATAGAGACACTTATTGGATGTATAGTAGAGTATACCTGATGTCATCTAGATGAAGAGACATTGACAGCCAGGGACTTCCAAGTAATAGCCCTCCAGACACCCATACGCCAATGCAATGGAGAGCTCTTCTTCTTCCTCCACAGCCATTTAGAACAAGTGCAGAACAAAAAACGGGAGAAATACTCGACATGTTATTTAGCTTTGTGTAAACGTCTCTGGACTTTCTTCTTCTTCTTTAGATCCTGTTAAAGCGAACCTCTCTCTCCCTCCCAGTGTGTTCCTCTATTGTTTCTGGACGCCAATAAAAAGATCCATACACACACAATATCCTCCATACAGTCAGTCGTCATCACCACTCTCATGTTATTAAGTCTCACTCAAATAGACTTGACAGAAGTAACCACTTAGCCATATCTGTGTCTCTTTGTCATCTCCCAATCCTAATAGCCTTCCCTTGTTGTTCTTATTGCTTCTATCTTCCTTAGTTCAAAACCTGCCTCGATTTCGATTTTCTATATCTGTAGATGCTCTGTCTCCTAATAAATCCTGTCATCAATAAATCTATGTACGTTTTAAGTAAGAAGGAGCTACAGGGAGCAAATTATTAATTAAAATGAAAATTCCGTCTTCACACAGCTATATAGACTTTAAGAACAGAAACTTTACCTATGCTCATCCTTTTTCCGTATTTGTACTTGCATATATTACTCATATACTAGAAATGTACTTCCTCCTTGTTTGATCCCAAAGTTGGGATGACAAAACGAATTCTGTTCTTCTGACCCCGATGAATTGAATTTTTTCACATCCAACTTTTTCTGGTTGCTCTTTGAACTCAAATCCGAAGAGAGAAGTTAAGTCAAGCCACTTTTCACCATCTCTCGTGATCGTTTAAAGCCTTTTCTCAAAACTCTCAAAACTTTTTCTAATGTATTTAAGCTAAGCAAAAGTGCAAAGAGGTTCTGAGGCGAGCTATGGGGAGCAAAAGTCTCTTATAGATTGAGTAACGTGTAACGAACAACCTTCCACGAAAGGTTGCTTTGATGGGGAAAACCACTCGAGCAAAAGCTTCTTTATGTCGTGTGTGTATTTTAAAACTATCGCTCACACACACAACTTCTCTATTTACAAAGTCTGCATGTATTCATGAAAAGTATTTAGCTCCACGGTAGAATGATTGACTACGAACTGTTAATAGGATATAATTCCTCTAAAAATCTGCCAGGCAAAAAATTCTTCAAAATTTTCACTTATTCTTTTAGTTTTAGTAAAATTAATGTCCAATTATCAAATATTACACTAAATAAAACGGTATAGTTAGCGCATGATATAGAGTAGACTTAATGTCAAAGTTGAGTAACTTCTGAACTGTCCTATTATATATTTTTATTGCTTCTCAACTTACCCATCCTTAGCTTTCTATTTTAAGGGTAGATGACCGAATTATTATACGGTATAGATACTTTGAAGGAATTCATTCAAGAATACGCTAGGACATAGAGTTCCATGTTAGTGGTAGTTTGATTACCTACCAGACTTGTCAAACACTTGTCATATATGAAAGAAAGGTCATGCTGCTTTCTTTAACAAAAGAGAAATCTGTAAAGAAAAAACCTTCATATTACATTCACGTGAAAGCGATACACAGCTATATACAGCGAAGGCGTATAGGACAAAGTATTATGGCAATTTCCCTGGAAATCAGGTCACACGAGAAAGAGTACGAGAGAGTGAAAGTTTAAATTGTAAGTTAAGTGAGAGAGGGTTCATAGTTTCATAGTTTGTGTAACTTTACCGTTGTGTTCATTCAAGTTGGGATGTGTAGACTTGGAAATAACACTCTTTAACGAGGGAACAACCATATGAGTCCCAGTCGAGTGACCAGAATAAAGTGTTCTTATTCCAGTAGCTCATTACACAAATCGCTACTTTCTTTGGATTTAGAAATCACAAGTGTGTTTGTGTGTGTGTGTGTGTGTGTGAGTAAATGTACATTTGTGTTTGTATGTGAACTTCTTCCAACCAGAAAAACTCAAAATGAACGGCCTTTACAAATGTATGTTAGGGACGGAATGGTGAATGCAGTGGTGTACATTACACTGTACAAATGTACAATCCGTCGCATCACACCCCATTACTCTGCCTCCCAGTTTCCCTAACACTAACTTTATTAGAACTGGTATATGGTCAGGAGCATATAGCATCATCATGAATTGATGTGAAGCAACTTAGAAACACGACAGAATATCATATAGTACACACGTGTATATATTGTATATTGGATAGTTGGGTCAGTTGAATGTGTAAAAGAGAAGTTTCACAGAGTGAAAGTCAGGTGTACCATCATCTTGGCCATTTACACAAAGTCAGATCGACCACCGCCGCTAAAGTAGGGTTACTTTCATCCGACTCCTACTCGCAAGTCCTCTCAAACTACCCAAATCACACGGGAAATGGGGATTGCAAAAATCAATACGCGTTCTACTTACCTTCCACTTGTTTTAGACCAACAAATCCAAACTATATCTGCGTGTATATAATATGTAACACATATATACACGTAAATATATATATTTATATATTTATATATATATTGTGTATTCAAAAACGTCTGCTTTGTCACACAACCATTTTTGTTTGTTTAGCCACTTTCACCGAATTCTTTGAGGAAATAAAACAAAAGTCGTTCTCAGCAGCAGCTAGTTTAAAAAGCAAAGGGCACTGTGTGCGAGTGAACCCAGGATTTTTCTTTATACACTCGGTGTTCCTTGATGTTCTCTGAATGTGTTATTGTTAGTTTCGACATTCAGCTTTTTGTACAGGTCTTCGTGGTAATTAATGCTCGTGACGACGAGAATGGTTGCGTTATGAAATAATTGAGGTTAATTACACTTTGATGCCATTGATATTCGCTCACATCTATATAAACGTGTACAAGTACTACAAGTAGTAGGTCGGTGTTCCAATGAAGAGTTCACTTTTTAGAACAGCAAGCTTTTGTGTAATTTGAGGAACGGTCTACCAAAGTTTACACGAGGCTTCATAAAAAACCACAGTTGGGTTGGAGGCTTTAAAGTTCATAAGAGATTTCATGCATCACGAATTAAGAGTGTTTTCAAAAGTTCTTTCGGAGGAATCAGAGGTTGAAGAAAAGGAGAAGAGCTAAATTGCTAAATGAAATGAGCCGGTAGTGGTTCCTACTACACGTATATATATACCTTGTAGGAAATACATAAGTATACCTGCAGCGTATATATATTTGTATGTGTGGATTGAGTTAAACTTTCTTCTGCAGAGTGTTAAGCTTTTTAGAGCGTATTTGTGTGCGAAGAAAGTGTGTAAGTTAGCAAGGAGAAGGTGTGTGTAGACCCATCAACTCATTCTTCGGCCATTAAAGCTAATGCTCGAGCCCACAAGGGCCTCTGACAGAATGTAATATCACAAAATGAGTACACATTTACTTATAGTATCCTATTAGAGGCCAAAAGTGTAGCACATACACAGGAGTGAGGCGACCGAGGTGTCCTCTCCTAATAGTCTCACCTATCCTCCATAATTTAAGCCAGGTACACATTCTCCCACCCTAAGAGTCAATTTAACCAACTTTAACTACAGGAAAAGTCCGGAGATCTACTCTCGTCGTCGCCCTCTTTTCCCTCTGACTCAGATTCCTCCTTTTTACTCTTTAATTCCAACTTCCTTTAACTCCCCCAAATATTCTTCCTGATTACTTTTTCCTCACCTAATTCTTTTTCGATTTCCCCACACTCTCTTCTCTGCAGATATATACACACACATACACACGCAACCATTGCTCTAATTTATGTTTTATACTCACAGGAGGACGGAAAATCGACACGATCAATGTCGACTTGCTCAAGAACAACTACATCCCGTTTGTGCCCAACGGGGGGATCTCGGAGTAAATCCTCCGTCATGTCATTCTTTGGCAGAGAGCTGTCGTGCTCAAGCTGATTGCAGGTACACACTTAAAAAAAACTGTGCATTACATATGATAAATCTAATATGAATGATGATTTTAATTGAACCCTTTGTTGTAATATGAATGAATCCAATTTAAAGTATAAAACATCTTATAACTCATAGCTCAGGCAACAGGAGCATATTGACTGGAGACTAATAAAATTGTGGTATCTTTATTTGTCCAACAGGCATAGGTTAGAAGAGTATGAGCAAATGTGTGCTGTGGATAGCGTGACGAAGAAATGTGCCGGTCCAACAGAAGGGTGTCGTAGTGCTATGTTAAGGATCCTAGGTACCAAGTTGAGAACTTCATGCGCTTGCAATGGGACTGATTTTACACAATTATACGACTGCCTTGGGTGGCAACGAATCCTTTGGGTCAATCCTTGTGTTGGTAAGTTTGTGTGTCATCGTATCAATGAGATTCAACAAATTAACAACAAAACTCAAATGTTTCCAGATTTGTGTCTGTCTCAAGAGTGTGTCAAAAATCTCGTTTAAAGTGTTAAGAGTTCCTTTCCCCAGATGACTTGAAAAGTGTGTCTAAAGATAATTGGGTTTTCTGTAAATTTTACATGAAAAGTGGTTGGTACGATTTCTACTTGTGGTTGTTATGATGTCCTTCACATTAATTGCACACACTATGTATGTAATATACCAACCCAACAAGCGTTCTCAAAGCATTTAAAGCGTAACTGAATATAATGTATATTTTTAAAATTAATTAGTTAGTGTACGTCACTGAATTACGTGAAGAATGAATCACATGAATGAACTGAAAGCATTCATCTCTGCATTAAGCTATTTCACCATGCATGCTTAAATGTAGATTAGAGGGACCTTTATTTGTCTCTAATAATTTGTTTATGAACAATTAACAAATATTATGCCTGTCACCAAAATCTTTGGTCCGATAAAGGTAATTGGTAAAAAGTGTTCTGGGATTGATAGACAAAGGTTACAGAAGAAACACGATGTCTGTCCAAACTAATATTACGATATACAAATTGCTTAGAATGTTTGTCTCATGGTGTTCGTCTTTGTGAAGTCTGGCTGTCTGTAATCATAATCATCAATGTTTTTAATTTACAAGGTTTCTGCTTATGTCCTCACGGCACACATGTCATTTCGCATTCCGTGTGATATATTTATAGATACGTTTATGTGCCTAAACTAACAGGCATTTATTTGTATGGTATTTTGCATCATGAATTTGTGGTTGAAAAATAAGAATTACAATCGACGAATGTCTGGGAATATACATCTCAGAGCTAATTGACTATATAAATCTTCCAAGTATCCGAATCTAATGTCCAGATAATGTCGCAGTATTCGCAAAGAAAAGCTGATGATCTAGAGTGTTCTTTCCTCAAGATAAGCTGCAGTAGAGATGAGGATGGATTTTAATCAAATATTTTTACTTTTGTACAATAATAGAAATGCTCTGGGAAAGTCAAAGGTCTTTGGCCCTCCTGCATTGTCCAATATAGCGGATGTGTAGATTTATTAGATTTATATAGTAATAATAATGTGTTTCTTTCAGGATTAATTTACAGACAAGGTTTTCTCCGAATGAGACAATATCGAATACGGATTATTGTAGATCTTTTATGTTTTCTCCAAAATGAAAGGAAGATACTAGATATCATGTAACAAAGAACAGAGGGCATAGAAGGACATTGAAGGTGAGCTCAGGTGAAGGAAAGAATAGCAAAGAAGTAGCTGCAGACGGGAAGATGAGACTTGAATGAGGAGAAAAGTAATAATATCGGGGAGAGATTCATGAAGAGTCGTGATTTGTGTGTGATGATTCATAATTGGATAAGTTTGGGGGAAAGAGAACGTAACAAGAAGACGAAGACCTTTCATTTAAGTCAGTGCACGTGGCATCTCCCATAGTCTCACACACAACTCGTTAGAATGAATTCATAAGTGAGATCTGATCAAAGTTCATATAAAAGTTGACAGATCGATACAACATCCCCTGAGTAGGTTGACGTGACGAATTAATCTGATACTTCCCCTTCTGCATACAAAGCCCATACGCTGACTTGCTACAGAGTCAGAGATACATTTCTGAATGTCTTGATTAATCTTAAGACTTTATGAATATGGCTGCAAGGAATGATATATTTATTAACATGCTTGTGTACAAATCTAAGATCCACACTTGTACTTTTGCAGTGGAGTCACAACGAGATTATCACCGAACACGAGCAACACAAGCTCCGGCTCCTCAACGTTCGACAACAACATTAAGTCAAGCTCCAACTCAAACAGAGCCAATAATTTCGTTTGAGACGGTCATCCCAGGCACAGATGTACTCAGCACTACAATGGGCATCTTGGTCCATACGAACTCCAAGAATACACAGCAAATACCTCACGTGGAGAAAACCCCTTCAACCTCTACAACTACTACTCACTCGTCATCTCGGTCGACTGTAAAAACGAGACATCATCCTCACAAGACTCACAGGCCGGAAACCATCAAACCCTCAGATGTAACCGAGTCGGATCTTGGAGATATTGTAGGTCATTATGACACTACCACAGAAAGACACAGGATGACTGAACTCGCCATAACTGAAGAAGTCACTACGATAACGACGACTACAGGTCGAACTGAGCCTACTACGACTACCCAGCCTCCAAGTAATAACAATAACTCTCAATTCTTCTTCTATATGAGTTGGTTGAGTAAATAATAACCACTTTAATTAACTCGCAGGATATTGTCCACTACGCCAACCCAAGCCTCCAGATCAGAAGATAAGGGAGGGGCAAGCTAAAAGAGTAAGCAAATTCCTCAATTGATCATAAACCTGGCTAATATAATAACATAAGACATAGGCAGATGCAATTAGTGAACATACCAAAAAGTAGATAAACGTACTGAAGGATGTGTTGCCAAGACCGACCGGGTAGATTTCTCATGCACCATACGGTCTTTTCACAGACATACATTATACGTATGTACACATTCATGTGTATGCATTCGTGTCAGATTAAATGGCCGATTTCACGGGCATTTCTTATTCGCATTGATAGTAACATTCATGCAAGTTTGCTTCATGATAGTACATGTAGACGAGTAAAGAGTTCACATAGGCGTCTTTATACTTATAGCACAGGGAGTTAGTTTTGTAGGAAGAAGTTGAAGCCAGGAAAGTCTGATGAACTAGACGAATAAGGAACATAGCGTACTTTGGCTCAAGAAGAAGAACCATCTTGACTTGTGTTCTTATAAATTATCACAGGCAAAGCAATTTGTTCTTCTTACACTTTCTCTCTCTCTCGCGCGCGTAGATAGACGCATATACGTTTGGACTTCTCGCCCAGAGCAATTCTGGCTTCTTTTTCTCTCTAAAGAAAAGATACTGCCAAAATCGCTTACTCTATTGAACTATCAAAGCTTTACCTACACAAAGACATGCACACACACACGTGTGTGTTTCTGTTAGAAAAAAGTAAGGAAGTAGCTGGAGAATATACACACAGAGACAGAGATGCATCAACATTTTTGCAGCTGAAATATCGATTGGCACATTACTCTTTAAGAAAAGAAGGCAACTGTCATTGATTATCGATTGGTATTATTATTAATAATTGCAGTTATATCGCGATGATGTTCCTACATGCTCAGAGTTGTGTGTGTGCGAATTCGGACGCCTGGAAGTAGCGACATGTACCGTCCTGGAATGTCTTGAAACTACACATTGTTATGTAAAGACAGAGGATCAGTATGCTCATTTACAACCCACGTATATTGCACATCGGGGCAACTGCAAGTGCTATGCGGGTCGATTCATCTGCGAGAAACCTCCTCCGGGTAAGTTTCACCTTTCTCTTCTCTCTGTCTGTCAGTGAACATGTCTTCATTTGTATTCTATCCTGGATGTGATGACATTTATACGCGCCTTCCCCAGGGAATATCCCCACTAAAATTATTACATAACTGACCCAAATCCTCCAATCTTGTTTCATCCTCACATTAAACTATCACTCAGCCACATTTAACCTATTCTTCTCGGAATCAAAATTGCATTTGTGCACATTATATAATTACCAATGTTATAAAACCCTTTGGCTATTTGACTACGTGAGAATTTGACAGTTTTTTAACGATAGTTGGCGATAGTCGATCATCCCTGTATAAAACTTTTAAGTGTAGCAAGCTATTGAATTACTACACAGTCAAATCTATAAATAACTTGGCGATTGCTTTTCTAACTTTGTTTCTCAGTAATCAAACAAACAACCTGAGACAACTTCAGTCATTCATATACAAATGTGTAATAACATTGTGTACGTGTTCTGATACGTGTATATATAAGCTGTATTCTTCCCATATAGGAGTTAGACTTGAATGTGTTGTAACTTGAGCATACTACATTTAACGCTACGTACGTGCCTCCATCAAGCTTATCGATCTAAAAAAAACAGTTCTCAATTCCTACACACATTAGCAATAAATAGCTGCACACCACCCGTAACTATTATCGTTTCACAGTAAAAATAAATCTGAATGTGTCATTTGTGAAACTTTCTCTTGTCCAACTTTCTCCCACGGTGTGTGCGAGTGTGTGAGCGTTAGTGCTGCTACCAGAACCGGGGAAATAGAATAAACGATGGCCCAAGGCAGCCTGAAATGAGTCAAAGTAATAATAATTGGCCCATCTGCATGAAAATAACACCACTCATTCCATTGTCTCAATTTTTGCAGTTGTTTATTTCAAGATTAAGATTAAAGAATGACTTTCTCCTTGACTTTTTCTTTACTTCAAATTCCCACACAAGAATCCACAAAACCTAAAATAGTGCATCAAAATTCCTCCATTTTAAGTTACCTATGGAGAGATAATAATGAAGTAAGTCCTTAAATGGAATTCAAGGCAAGTACGGGGAATATTTTTTTCTTGAAACCCACGAATTCTCAGGAACCAACTTACAAAAGTGCACTCCTTATAAAAGAACGAAAAAAGACAAACCCAATAACACACTGGAATAACAAAGCTGTTTGTACTTTCTCATTTTAGACACCTACACTCTTTCAAACGGAGTGTTCCTCTTCATCGGATACTCCTCGAGGGACGAACAAGTTTTAAAACAACACACAGGCTTGGGTGTTGGCGATGTCGTTAACTCTTTACGACAGCTTATCATGCCTCAGACTCATCATTACTTCTTTGACAAAACAGATCCCAACGATACTGTTGGACTAACCGACTTATTGGATCTCAATGCTGTAAGTTAATCCACAAAATAATCTACTGTGACTAGTTGTAAATAGCTATATGCTACATCATAAGTCCAATTTACACTTAAAATCTAAGATAATTCTAGCACTCTAGCAACTACATACATACATACATACATACATACTTACGATAAGTAGTGACAATTAATTCGCAAAATAAGCATTAATCTGTGTCATGAAAAGTATACGAGAGAGTATTAGAGCAGCACGAGCCGTAGCACTCCGTGTCTGCTGCTGTTAGTTTGTTAGGGGAAGTTTTCCAAGGTTGTATATATTTCATGAAAATATAAACAACAAACCTTCCTAAGAAAAGTAGTAGACACTTCATGAGGACCAACAGCAGGAAAAGCAGGAGCAGTGGTAGACGAGTAGCATAGATTGGAGAACCTTAGACGAGATAATAGAAACAACGAGGCCAGATTATACATCCTAGCTGAGAAAATGCTTTCACTTGTAATGTAATACTTTGCGCTGTGTGTGAGCGTATGAGTATGAGTAGAGGAAGCAGGTAGAAAGAAGTCTATTTGAAAGCAGGAGAAAAAATAACTGGAAAAGTTTTTGAGATTGTGAGTCTCTTTGTCGTATCTATAAAAACAGTAAAACTTTCTCCGTCTCTGCAATGAATCCCTATCCTTCTCAAAGTGGAAACATTACAGGGGAAAATAACGTTGAGCAGTGACAGTAAGACAACAAAACGTGACTCTAATATTTCACATGAAATGCAGTCTTGAAGCAAAATAGCTACTAACTAAACCATCCATATCGCTATGATTTTATATATTTCTCATCTTATTTCCTACCAAAGTCTTTCCTTCCTATGTAGCAATCTCTGCGTATATATACAGAGTGAGTCCGTAGAAATATACAAGAGAAACTTGAAGACCAAAGACAGAAGCAAGGCAATGTTCTTGTTCTATTCTTGACGTAACTTTATAAATATATACATATATGTTTATATAAACGTATACAACTGTACTGGCTACACACTTTCTCCTGTTCTATATATCCTTACGATGATTGTGTTTGTCTGAGTTCTTTGTACGAGGGTAAATAAATTCCGCTTAGGACTATTTATTCATCTATGTCGTTTCCGCGTGTTTCCTCAATACGTCTTAACTAAAGTTGTTTCCTTTTTGTACACACATATAATAATGTACACACACACTTACTCAGTCAGTCAGCTAAGGCAGCTAAGGTAGTTTTTTAAGTGATTCTTAGACAGAAGAAAGGTCGTCCCTTCTTCTTATAAACTTTTATATATAAACTTCAACGAGGAAAAAAACAACTTTCTCTCTCTCTCTCCCGGAGAAAGTTATACGTGACTTATTAACTTTGCTTTGTGTTGTGGAACGCATTTTTCAAACCAATGACTTTTTGTGCTATACACTCGTGTTGTATCAATCACATGAAGAAGACGTTACTTTCATTTTTATTACTCGCAAGGTTTAATATTCATGACTACTACAAATGTCACGTTGGCCGTTGAAGGGGAAATGTTATGTAATTTTTACTTGTCATCAAAAGTAGCCACAAATATATTCACACGTGTGCATACAAAATGAACTCTTGACATCAAAGAGAACATAATTCACTCACATATGTATCATATATAAAAATGTCATGTGGCTTTAAATCTTCCAGACGGAGTGTCGCTTGGACCTGTTTAAAGTTGAAGGGGAGAACATAATAATTAACGCCATTATTTGGGGAGAAGACTACACTGATACTACACGACCGGACTTCACCAAAGAAAAGGTAATCCTAGAGCTACACGTGTAACGCTACACATTCATGCATACGTCGTATATATGTCTCTTGATTGAAACTCTGAAAGGAATACCAGATGAGGAGTCACACAGCAGTAGTTTCTCCATAGCGTATATACTTTCACCCAGTTGGATGCCATGATACTTATGTGAAAGTAATCGGAGTAAATGTAGCGTCAAACGAGGTTAAACTGAGCTCGAGTTATCGGTGATGACAGGCATAAAACGAAATTACTCAAAACTACTCTGTCTCTCTTTGGCTTAAACGACGAACGGAGTGAACGAAAGCGATCGAGTATAGTGCATTCATATATTCGTCTTTCTATCAGTGTAAACTTTCATTCAGTTTCTCCCAACGCAACATAGTTTGACGCCTTAATTCCTTCGCAAGTATGAACTAGAACTTGACCAGACAAGAATAACAATTAAATAATTAGACTTAACTATGAAAGTTAGGTGTATAATATTCCTATACGTATGCCTATACATAACGCCCACCAAAGACGCCCATATGAAAGATTGAAAAGCCTTCTTAGCCATGTTATAAAAGATTATTGAGAAAGAGAGAGAAGGGAAGGAGGATTCGAGAAAGACATAATAGTAATAATACGGAGGAGTAGGTGTGTCAGTTAGGATGGCCGTGTCACATGCAAGATTACTCTTTAAAGCAAATGTGAAAAGATACTGCATTTCCCTTATTATCTGTCACAGCCTAGCCATTAACCTTCTTTTGTACACAGAAGTAATTCTGAGATGGATTTCACAACGTCTCAATTATTCCATATTTGCACTCTCTCGTTATTCTTTATTAGCGATTCCTCCTTCCCGTCAAACATCTACTATATGAGCGCATTTTCGGATAATTAACAAGCTACGAATATGTAAGCTCTCAATTGAAATAGCAACTGAATTCTCCTTGAGCTCATACAGACGCACAATACGTATAACATGCAGTCGATAAGCTGAGGCGTTTAGTGTGAACAGAGAGGACGTGAAATATGAGACTTGGGGAAGTGGTCTGTCGTATTAAAGGACATTTATTGACACTTCAAATGACAAAGTGGAGCAACGGCACTTTCCGAAACTGTAAAAAAATACATCTATGTATGCTGTGGATTATAAAAGTTATCCATATTGAGTGACATGAACTTGTTCTTGCGTACACAGACAGTCTAACTTTCCCCAGTCAAAAGTGCAGCAATACTTATGAAAAGACTACCAAACCAGATTTAAACTTTCGTAAAGTATATCGAAAAGCGTTAGGAAAAAATTGTTTCAAGTAAACCGGACTTTTCGTAGAAAATCAGCAAATGGAAGATGACAATGATTTTATGTTCGAAGCAGCACAGAAATGTAACTGTTCTATGTAACTGAAGTGACTGTTCTTATGTTGTTTACAGAGCCAATGTCTTCCTGTCCTTCATGTGTTGAAAGATTTGATAAACTCACAACACACGATAATTCATAGCCACAGGCTGCTTTCTATTCTCAAATTGGCTGCGGTGGAAGACAACATTCCTAAAATGAATGCAGCCATGTCCACACAGTCCCCAGTATTCCCATCAAGTTTCAATCCATACGTTCTCAGTGTTCTTGTCCTAACACTTCACGGAACACTCGCCCAAGTCCTTCTTATCCTTGTGGCTACATTTCAAACCTCAGGATCTCCTAAAGAAGAAGCCTCACGGCACCGTGAAAGTTTCACAACTACTAACAATAACAACAGATCCAGCTTGGCCTTTCCATCCTTATTGTCACTAACACATCGGCTTAAAACTACGTCCAAGAGCCTTCAACCGTCAGTGGCTACTGCCCATCGTCATCATCTTCAGGAACAAACTCCTAATGCATTATGATAATCGACTACCTCCAGTTTAAGCCATTCCTTCTTACATTTCACAAGTACGTAAGAAATAATCTTTGGTGGATATTTCTACTAACATTGCTATAATTGTACATATTATATACCTCGTTAGTCTCATCATACATAGATACAAGGTTACGGGAAGTAGAGATCATTCTGCAATCATATACAACGCTAGAAAAGAGTCACTCGTATTTCTCGTTTCGTTTAAGTACCACACAGAAACTTCACCGTATGCCACAAACATGTGTGTTTAGTGACTTTAGTTAGTGTGTTCATACTTTCCAGAGAGGAGTGCTTTTTAAACCTGTACATATTTGCATGTTTGCTACAGTTAGCACTTATTAAAGATATATAGGTTCACTCTCATGGAGTTGCATTGTGCAATCAAATTTCTAAGTAAATGTCTCCAGAGAAGGTAGCGTCGTTTTATTTCATATATTTCGATCAATTGCTATTGCTCTGACAGAAGCCAAACCCAAGTTAAAACCTCAGTTGCATGTACTTGTACTAATTGTCAGTTGTCAGTTACTTTCTAGCCGAGCATTTCATATTGATTTTGTTATGGAATGGCGAGACCCTAAAACCTCGATTAATAAGTTTGACCTCATAAAGTATAAGACGTGTAAAGAAGATGAACTCAGCCGATAAGTAATTATAAAAGAGAAAGGAAAAAGAATAGATCACTTATTTTTGTGTGCAAACATATAGTTATTTATACATAACAATAATAAGGAGGAGTTTAGAAGAGACGTGTTAGGCATGAGTGGAACATTTAGTTATGTCATCACATCTTTCATTATAAAAATGACTCAAAAACTCAAAACGGTAGCATGAAAAAAGGGAGAATTATTTTGTAAAACTACTTAAAAGAATAACTATTCTGATAATAACTCCAATCTTAAAAGTTACAGCTTAGAATATATGCAAGTGTGTAGATAAATATTTATGTATTTAGTGTAATTATATTGCTAATCATGTTATGTATATGGCACATTGGAAGGCATCCACGAATATTCACACAATGACGTAAAAAACCTATTTGTGTGAGTTACCTAAGTATAAGTTAGCGAAGAAGAGATAGAACAAAACACAATGTAGTTTCCTTTCTAAATTAGACATTCTAAATCCTAAATAGAATCATAATTAATCCATAAGACAATGAGATGACTTTTTGAACTTGTAGTGTGTGTGGATTCCTGGTGTTTCCCATTCCTACACTTCGAAGCATCTTAAAGGGAAGTGTGCATAAAACTGTAAAAACTGTACAGAAACAAAACTCATAGTAATAATTGCAAGACTTATATAGACTTTCTATAAGAGAATATTAATAAGTGTATATGAACAAGTTAACAATAGGAACTAGAAGGCGGTATATATGCGTGTCGAATCTCAAAACTTTTCCTTGTGGATGCTTTTATAAGCTATATAAATATCGGTAAATTACAAATGTTCACCTTTTTATACCTTCATGATTCATACATTATGATGATTGACACTTCAAAATCTCCATATGAGTGTGTGCAGTTTGAAAAAACGTCTATCGAAAACAGTACCTCTACTTTTAAGCATGAATTTCCAGTGTGCATGAATTGAGTATATATGGATTTATAAAGCCTATTTGAATTATAATAATTGTACAGAAAGGAGCACATGGTAATCACAACTTCTTTCCATTCCAACAATTACATTTCACGTCTTTTTTGTGTTAACTAAAGGCACAAGTATTTTTCCATAGGAAGATTTAATGGAAGAAATAACAGCAGGGCATTCACTCGACTCTCTGATTCCAGGGCAAAATGACATCACAGCACAATATACTTCATTACAGTTAGTTATTGTTTTACAATAAACAGCCCGTGTGCTAACTTGTCAATCATTAATCTTTCAGAGGTGTTTTTACACAACACGGATTTCGACACTAACACATTTTTCACATGCATCCGATAGTAATTAACAATTAGAAACTTGTTATCAGGTCGAAAGTTTTGTTCAGTAATCCATTTCCCGTTTGCATTACTATCATTATTATTCATTACCCCTCCAAAGAAGTATTTGACATAACTCGTGAATGACGCATATCAGTTAAGTATAATTGAAATTAAGGTAAATTGCAACAACCTCACTTTAAAAAAGATATATTGTTCATCACGTTCATCAATCATTCTCTAAAATGCGTACCGAGATCGGATATTTTTACATTAAATTTTGTTTACACATTTCCTACACTTTATAGCTTAAGTTTCAACTCACTCTCAGTCCAGTATATTTGTATTTATGGCATCACAGTGGTAATCGTAAGTCACTTATTGTCATGATCATTGATGAAAGTTGATGTTAATTTTTAAAATACGAGTAACATTTTTTTACACACAACTATTCAGTAACGGTTAACTACAGGTGCACTATTTAGCAATATATAATTAATTGTGTGTTTTGTCTCATATTAGAACATTAAAACCCCAAGGTTGTCTCTCTGAAATGATCTTTGGTGTCGGCAGGTAAATTTAGAATTCAACAATATATAGTAAATGCTGACTAAAGTAGCAAAATGAAGGTGCTGGAAAACACTTCAGAAATTATATAGAAACTACTAAGAAATAAAAAAATTGCATGAGAATAAGCATTTTGTAAGTACCTGTAAATTAATACGAGTGAAAAATTGAGTTTGTAACTGTAATTGTCTACTGGTGAAAGCAATGACAACAATAATAGTAATTATCAGTAATCATACAATATACTATAATATTTTAACACTTACAATTAATATCCCAAAATTATAAATGGTTACAAGCAGGAACCCTTTTCATCAATACAGTAGATTTGAAGGAGAAGGGATAAAATGAAACGTAAAGTGTGCTATTTGAATTTAAATAATCCTTTTTAACATTTTACTTTAGGATAACAGAAGAAATTCCGATGCAATTAAGAACTAAAACCTATTAGACTCCTACATAATTTAAAGATTAGATTGATATGAAAAATATATATAAATTCAGGCTACACTCTTGTCAAAGTACTACGCATCCTGTTATGGTAATTGCATCAAGCGTTTTAGTAAAATGAAAAGCACAAAAGCAGATTTATTGAAGTGGTGGAAGCAAAACCGTTTTTGAGAAACTCGATGAGCTAATATCTGTAACTTGTAATGTGTAGTCATTTGTGAGGCAAGTATCTAAGAATATGTTGGAGGAATTTGAAACCTTATAACATTATAAAAAAGAAGAAATATTTTGGTTTACAGATTTTTGATTTAAAAAACTTCAGGTCTTAATGTAAAAAATACTAGGTGGAAACGTTAATTTGATAAATGAGTAGTTTAATATTCACATAATGTTACATAATTAAATGCATACGTGTATTATCATTTATCATAAATGTATATATAAGTATGTATATATATACGTAGATTTATTTACACGTGTAGAGTGGCTGCTTATGATGGGACTGTTTATATAGTTATTGAAAGGATAATAAGAGTGTGAATAATTAATCTTAACGTTACCAACTAATTACTGGATTAATAATATTATATGGATAAGAATGAAAATGAACGATGAAATAAAAAACCGTGTAATAATGAAATTGTTGTGTATTAAGCATCATCATTTATATCATCATTTTACTGACTTATTTCGTAGTTTTAAGCTCGACTTAATTTTATACTTATTGACACTCTGAGCAGACTCGAGAATTCTATAAAAACTTGCATCACACTTAACGCATAGCGCATCGTTATGATCAACATGATGATTATTCAGGCGTGGGAAGTCTAACAACTCAACTACTATTAATGATCAAGAAAACAACGATAAATGTAAGTACACAAGGTAAGATAGTGTGAAGAATGCGTATGTGTGAACTAGTATGACCAAGATCAGTTACGCAAGAGGCTAGATTGTTACGTGTAATGTGTGATTTGGTTATTATATAGCTTTCCAACTAGAAGTGAATACAATATGGTGTATCTTCATTTATTAAAAGGAAAGAATCATCATTCGTCTTAAAGTATTTTTATAAAGTATTTATCATAAATATTTTATCCCACATCTTATGAACGATATTTAGATTTTGACAAGAATTTCAAATCAGGGCTGGGCCTTTTAGTCCAGTTGCTAGTGTAGGTATAGAGTAATTTAGCGTCGTCATGTCATACAGGACACACTGGCAAACTCTTATAATTTCATTGACGATCTTATATAATCAGCATTTATCAAATCTCGTCGATTAAATCCATCGCATCCAGAAAGAATAAAAACCCTTGTCTGAAACCGATGCGATGATGATGACGTAAATGCCTAAATGGCACCTAGTCGAAAAATTACTTCTGGGAAAACGTTAAAAAGTAAATAATTTTGTGCGACCCATATACACAGAAATTTCTGGCATTGGAGACCTAGAAATAAATACAATCTTCTTAACTAAAGACATAACAGCTGCGGTAAATTGAGATTACTCACTAAAATACTCTTTCTTTATCCGGATAACCTTTGACTTGAGATAACGATAAAGAGGAGATTTTAATAGAAAATATTATGAGTTCTGATGGTCAATAAATGAATGGGTGCTTTAGGTGAGTGTATAATTTTATTTTATATGAGTCAAAACACACATATTTACACACACACCACACACGACGTCCTACATCCAACAAACCCATTTAGAAATTAAAGCAGCTCGCAGTCAGAAACTCTAAGTGACCTCATTAACACAATCAGGCCATTTTTGTGAGACAGTTTTTCGTGATTTCTGAAGTCAATAAAATGAAGTGAAAAGTTTTGGTTTTTGTGTTTCACAAGAACGGGGTGTGTGATTTTTCGGAGTGGTTGCAAGATATTATACAGTGTAAAACATTGTGTTTCAAGTTGTCAAGAGATAAAAGGGTGCGAAATCTCGAGTCGCTTACGAACTGAAAGAAAGAGAAAGAATGAATAGGAAGGGAAAGTAATCAAGTCCATGGAACATGTCGACTAGTAGACAAAGTGCATTTCCATGCATCAATAAAACCAATGAAATGGTTTCGATAAATTCAGACACTTTTCTCAAGAAATCCAATACGAACAGTCGAAGACGAAGTGGAGCTTCCTTAGGGACTTCTTCTGAAATGGATCCGTGTCCCAGATGTTTCAAAACTTACTCGTTTTGGACCATCTTCGTCCTTTCCGTCTTTATAGCTTCTCTTTTTCTCCCCATCGGGGCTGCCAGTAGGTTTTTCTCAAATTTGAAATACTATTTTGAATGCACCTTAATTGCGATTATTAATTTGTTGTTCGTTGAACAATATTAGAAATCTTAACATTTTAATCTGCATATGTGGTTGGAGTAAGTCAGTGTTTACCATATCAGCGCCTAATGTCAGCATTAATGTCTGAGTTTGCATTAATTAAAACGGGAATTGGACGACACGCCACAGCCTAAAGATCAAGTGTTAATAAAGAATAATAAGGCGTTAATATGGCGAACATCGGCTAACTCCAACCGTTGTGTGAAAGTACATACGAACCATTAAAACTGGCATTTTTTCAGGTCTCCCGTTCAGAGACTCAGAAACATGTGGTCCTATACAATGCAAAGGTAAGAAGCTTCCAGGATGTTTGTAATGAAATATTTATTATGCATTATTACATTTATTACTTATGCATTTGTCACATCTTTAATGTCAAACAAAAAACCAGCGAAGGAAACAAACAGACAGACAGGTTTAAAAGATTACATAATGGTTGTCCTTGATTTTACTTTCATCCAATCGTATAAACTTATGGTTTTTCTGTCTGTTTAGTTCCTCTAAAAATGAATTCTTTTGTAAAGGAAAAGGCTGAGTTTATGATGGAGAAGATAGAGAGATAGTTTCTTGTCATAAATGAAACGATGACAGTCCTATCGACTTTAATCCTCCTTCTCGTTTGTTTGTGTCTGTTGATATCTATAAAATATATATACTCATGTAGCCGAGCTGGATGCGAAGGATGAGATGAAATTCCATTACAAAGGGGGGAGCATTTATTCGTATCAATATGTCGTAAATGGAACAACCGTAGTCCTTGGGGGTCCTCCGACTCAATCTGGATTGCATTTGTCTGCCAAAGTCACCATTCGATTTCTCACAGCATGTGATGCCATCCTATTTGTAAGTTTTCACTCAAAAGAGGGTCAAATGCCACAACCACAACTAATGAAACAAAAATCAATCGTTTCCTACTTTCTTCCTGTCTTTACTCTTTCTATGCACACACACTCATAATAATAAACCTCACACTACTCACTTTCTCGCTTTAAATTTTCTTTGACCACTTCCGTTCGTTCGCTAAACATACATTGCTTATTTATTTGATGTAATCTTTCACCAGATTAAGGATACAGAAGTGTGGCAGTCTTATTTCTCTTCGGATAAACAGAAAGGCACACCTGGCAATGAACCATCCTTTAAGCAGCCTAAAACTCAACTTACTTTCATTAAGTCACTTGAACAGTATCCTTTAAGGTAATCAGAACCAATATTTTAAATTTTTCATTGAATAAATCTACGAGTACGGGAATAATTTTGAAAACAAAACAGCGTTTGCACGAAATGTGAGCGCACACGAATCTGATAATCATGATGAATCAGCCTAAAAAGAGCAGTTAAACAGTTGAATATAAATTACAGATTTTCTTACGGAGATGGGTTGATCGAGGAGATATGTCCTCACTCTGAGGAATCCAGTTGGGCTCTCAATATCAAGCGAGGCTTTCTCTCTGCCTTCCAGAATACAATGAGGAGATTAGACTTGGAACATAAAGGCGAAGAGGTCACTTTTCTTTCCCTCTATGACGGCTTTATATTCCTCAAGTCTTTAAGACTCTTCACAATAATCCGCCTTCAGTATTATTCAAGCTTAATTAGAATAAGTATCCCTCCCTCCTTTGCTGACAGCTTTCCCAAAAACCGCAATGCTTTCTCCTACTCATTTACATGGATGGTATTCCTAATACTTCCAACGACTTCCTCTTTAATATATATATATACCTTCATCACACACGCAATTACAACCCTAATATTTCACACGTATATGAATGTATGCATATTATAGGATGATGTGCACGGCAAATGCAAAGTTCAGTACTCACTTGGGACAGCCACTTCAAGTGCTCTGACAATAGAGAAAGTCAAGGACTTAAAATCCTGTGGGGACAAATTCGGAATTCTATCTTCTATTCAAGGAACTCCTTACAACTTTGGAACGGTATTTCTACTTGAAAGAATTTTTATGAGCAAATAGTACTTTAATTGTTAAGCTTTTAAATACACAAATCGAGTAACGTGACCTACTTATAGCACATTGTTTTAATTCAACGGTGCTATATTATGAGTCATGGTTAAAGCATCATTTGAATAACTTTGCAGTTGCACCAGTCAATGCCGGCAGTTGTGTCCACGAGTGAATGCCAACACATAGTAGACCGGAATCTGTTGTCGAAAGCCCAATGTTTAGAATCACACAAACTACAATCTCTTGCCCGAGGAGTTTCAGGAACTTACATGAATATTCGGCAAAGCTTGGAACTCGTCGAAGTTTACGTTCCCCCACTTGTTCCTAGCTACGGATCATCATCAAATAGTTCTTCTGGGCTTTCACCATTTGATGAAGATGATGAAACAGAGGATGATGAGGATGAAGAAGAAGACAAAAATAAACAAAATCCTGGTCAGCTAGATGAAGAAGACAAGGGAAACGCTCCATGGATAATTACACGAAATCCTAATGCTTACACTTCTCTTTTAATTAACAAAACTCCAGAGATCATTTCAAGAAGAGAGTCATTATTTTTTCGACACGACTTCAACCTCGGACGACCTTCAAGTGACTTCAGTACGGCTCAAACTCTCCTCTCACATTTTTGTAAAGCCGTTAAGGTAATCTTCCAAATCTTTTTTATACACATACACTCATGTCCTCGCCTCTTCAATGTATATGAATCTCTTTATTAATTATTCTTCTAAAAATCCTTATCGTGATGAGCAGACCTTTTTTGTTACTTTGCCTTCACTTTTTGTTTTATCTAACAAAGCCTTTAGGGCCTCCCAGCAACCAGCCTTCGTATTATATTTATTAAAATTTTGAAAAAACGAGACTCTTCTCGATTCTAAAGACGTAGGTAACTTCTTTCTCTGCGTATTCATGGTAGTGAGGAATTATATATTGTATGTGTTAATTTGAATGTAGCATCTGCATGGTCTGATTTTCAGTCTGACGTAGAACCCAAAGCAGGATCACTGTTCTTCAATTTAGTACAAGTCCTTCGAGGTTTAACTTTCGATGAAATGATGAGACTTTCCAAAGATGCTATTCAGCTTTGTCAAAACGACAGGTAGGAATTAAGAAGTTTTCCTCCAAATTTAACACAGTGTAATCTTCAAGACACATAACATGGAATAACATATGCATTAAATAATACGGAATTAAGGAACCCATTCGACGACATATTAGAGGCAATAGGAACGGCGTCTTCGGTTGGTGTAATTAAGGAAAGGATTTTGCGAAGAGAAGCCACTTCTGACAGAATAACCTCGTGGATCAATTCTCTAACTTTTATTTCCAAACCTGACTTGGCCGTTTTAAATTCCGCCGTGATTCTCCTCAAAGCGAGAGATGAATTTCCTAACATTTTACTCACGTTGTCTTCTCTCACTCATTCATATTGTGGCCAAGTAGGTAGAGAATTTTGCTTGAAGCAACAACCCGTTGCTATTCTAGCCAAATTGTATGACAGATACTTTGCTGCGACAATGTGTGCCACGAAGAAGAGAAAGGAAACGGATCAGGTTTAGTTTGATATTTTCAATTGTTTTTCGCTCATGTAACTCTGTCCTATTATTGTACTCATGTATATATATCCTTCATTTAGACACTGATGTATCTTAAAGGAATTGGAAACTTTGGAATGCATACTGAAGGAATTAGTAACGCCCTTCAAACTTGCATTAAAAAGAATGACAAAAATGAAATCCGCGTAGCAGCTCTTGAGGCTTATAGGTTTTTAACACATGAAAAATCTAAGTGTGAAAGTGCAAAATGGAATTGAATGTGTAATCTTCCCATCTTGTAGACGAATGTCATGTGAAGCTCAACAACGAGACGTTGGAGTATTTAAAATGTTGTTTGAGAACCAAAGTGAAGATTCGGAGATTCGTATAGCTGCTTTCTTATCAATAATGAGATGCCCGTCTTACCCAACAATTCGGTGGATTCGAGATGCACTCGACAGAGAGGAAGTGAATCAGGGTAAGTAAATACAAACCCAGTTCTTTTCTTCTCTCGAAGGTAAACAAAGGTAGATAATGAGGTCATACGTAATTAAAACAACGCAGTGGGTTCATTTGTGTGGACTTACCTAACAAACTTACAAGAAACGGCCCTTCCAAGTAAAGCCGAACTACAAGGGTTACTTCAAGATGAAATCTTATCTTCTAAGTTTACCCCTGATATTCGAAAGTTTTCAAGGAATTTCGAGCTCTCTTCTTTCTACGAAGACGCAAATTTGGGTGAAAATGAAATTTCTCTTATATTGAGTTATAGATTCTCAAAATTCAATATAGCCACAATAAATGAAATATTGTTGTACTCTAACTCACAGGTATTGGAGTTGATGGAAACTTAATATTTTCACAGACATCCTACCTCCCAAGATCAGCTTCTATGAACTTAACTGTCGATCTGTTCGGCGAATCTGTTAATGTGTTCGAGGTAAATGAGACTTTTTATATAAAGATAAGACTTACGTAAGAAACATAAAGAGATCTTTTATAGTTAAAAGTATTAAAAGTGCAATGATAAACGGAGGGGATAAAAAGTCACGTCATATACAGAAGGATAAGCCAATATAGGGAAATGCTCACGATGAATATCATAATGGCCTAAGGATTTTTGTGTGTAAACTAAATTGTTTAGAGCACACTGAGAGTTGAGAGTTTGGAACATTATGTGGAATCGATATTTGGACCCAATGGGAAACTAAGTAAACCTTCTAATCTGACTTCGTCTTTGCAAAAAGGAAAGAGAAGGGTGAGACGAGCGACGCCAAGCAAACGGAAAATACGAACATTAGCTTTGGAACATCAGGCCATCAAACGATACTATGCTGATCCCATTGTAAGAACATTATTCCCCATTTTACAACAAAATTGATACTTAATTCACAGCAGAATTTCCATCCTAATTTTCCCCTCAGCTATTTAGTCCCTGCACTCCGCCGTTACCAGTAGAATGTGTTTTACACAGATTTCTATCTTACTATTAGTCTCCCTCACTGTATATTTATCATTCACATGCATGCGATTTCAAAGATGTCAAGAGTTCACCCTTATGTATACTGTTTCTATTATTCCCATATCATTTTAACACTCTTTGACTACAAAAGGCCAGTTTCAATTTCAAAAATCATCGTTTCTTCCGTAGGCCTCTTTATCCTTCAGAGCATTTGGAAACGAAATTTATTACAAGAGAGCGGTGGGATTGACAGAACAAATGAATATGGTGAACACGATGAATCCCTTCAAGGCTTTCAGTTCCTTGGCCAACCAAAAGGTAAACCTTATATTTTATAATAGGTGATTTTCAAAATTATATTTTGGATGCTCTTTCTATTATTTAAACAAAAAACAAAACTCATTGCCTATTAGTATTCTTGATGAAATTCGATATTCATTTTGTGCTGGGTGCTCCAAAATAATAAACTAAAACTACTGATGGTTTTGTAAATAATAGGATACAAATTGGCAAAAGTCAAGACTTCTTCTAGACTCGGCGTATATTATCCCAACTGGAGTTGGTTTTCCCCTCAACCTCAGCGCACAAGCATCCAGTATCATGCGATTTGAAATCGAAAGCCTTATCGATTCTTCCTCAGACGGGTTCAAGCTCAAAGGAAAACTTATCCCAAGGTTCGTTAGATGGTTATTTTATTTTCAAATTACGTTAGCAATCGACGTAATAATGTTTAACGATTCTGCTTCAAATATGATCAATTTACACACCATAATAACGATATTCACAGCAAGGTTGTTGGCAAGTAATTGTAATTATCACAAAAGAAACTCGTTTCGTAGGCTTATTGCATTATCATTTCGCTTTTGCACGTAGGATCGACATGCATGATGATGCACTATGATAAATCTCTCTTCACAAAATCACATTGTCCTCAACTTTTTTTCCATAAGACTTTTTTTAAGTCAGATTTTTTACTTAATGTCATCTGCGTGTCTTGTGGTGGTGGGTAGAACTTTTTTGGTATCATAAGTACCTGAATAATTCTACATTTAAATAAAAAATCCCTACCTGCAATCCGAATTTGATCCCCTTGAATTCTCTCAAAATGTTTGTATGTATGTGTATTTAAGTGCTTAGTTAGAGCCTGAGCGAGCTAACTTACTCATCAAGTGTCAACCCAAGTGGAAAGGTGTAACTAGCACACATATATTCTTATATAGTAAAATATACTTACAAGGATATTTGCACGAGTCTCTCGAAGGTATAGATAAGCTTAGCAAGGTGAAAGTTAGAGAAAGTGAAACCCCCTGGAATCGTGGAAAAGTCTGTAAGAAGTCAAAACTTTCTCAGGAAATGAATAAAACTTATTACAGAGCTCAAGATTCCTTGTGTTTTCCAAGTACTCTACAGAGCATCCGGTGTTATCATCGTGGCACAACCGTAATACATTTTCTCCACGTGTAGTTAGTATGCGTGTGTGTGTGTGTGTGACTGAAACATTTTCCTTAAAATAATGACACTAGTAATCGCATTGTATTTACTTGTCATTATTCAAGTGTTCTTCTCAAGTGGAAAGAAATAATGAATTTCTCCTCATGAGTTGTTCGACGTGGATTGCTCATTCTTTTATATTTTTATTCCAGCGCTGTACTGACAGTAGCAGGAAGCATGACGTTGAGTGTTTCAGACATTCACAGTGGGTTGAAGATTGAAGCTCACCTCAGATCGTCAACTGCTGTCGAGGGAACTTTCCACATCCAACAAATGAATTTGCTAGACGTTGAGTTCGGTCTCCCAAAAAATCAGTTGGAAATTCTACAGTACAGGTACGATAGTAAAGCCCTAAGCCATATGAAAACCCACAATTTTTTACAATTATGAAGTGTATTTGAAAGCTGAAAGCATGTCTAAGCGGAGTATAAAGCAGAGTATAGTGTGCATATTGTTCGTCGTACGTATATATACACTCGATCATAACTAGAAAGGTAATGAAAGATATCTTTTGAGTGAAAGGAGAAAGCAAAGGGGTGAAAGTAAATCCCTTTTTACTTTAAAAGCCACTCAATTTGAGATTCTTCTTGTGACTCATCCATGCATTTTATTCCCCACCACACCACTTCATTCCCCTCCAGTGAACCTCACTGCTGCTGCTGCTGCTGCTGCTGCTGCTGCAAGTGATCGTGGATGAGTGTGTACTGTGTGTGGTTATTTCATTCGGGAGATTGTGTGGTGTCTGCTGTCTGAGTCGACATAAAAATCCAGGAAATGTTTTGTCTGTCCATTCTAATTTTAAGTGTTGTAGTGCGCTTTCAATTACTTTCTCCTTCATGTAGATCTGATGTTATGTTTATGGATGGGGATGACTTCCGCCCAGTTGGACACGTCGAGACAGAACAAAATCCGCTTTGTACGGGTGGCTTGTTCCACACTTATCTTGGACTCCGACTCTGCTCCTCTTCCTTCTTTAGCTTGCACCCATCACCGACGCCAGATAAGAAATCACAACGCCCAGCAGAGACTGACGAAGAAGAAGACTCTCATCCTGCCTTGTTAGCACCTTACTTTCCTCTAAATGGACCGTCTTATTTCACTCTCACTTTTGACAAGGCTAATCCCTCTCTACTTAAGACAAGATTCAACTACGTATGGAATAACAATCAGGTTTGTCCTACTTCTCCATAGACAAATTTTACACGGCTTTTTAACGCAATCTATCAGGATTACTCGGTGATTGGTGTGATGAATCATACAAATCTTTAAGGTGACATTCTTTTCGCACAATTTACATCTGCTCTCTAAACATCTAACATACCCGTGCATGTATGCGTGTAAGCTCCGAGCTACGAAAAATGTTTCTCGAAACAACAAGCTGATCTTTATCTACCACACGAGATAAAATGCTCTTAACAAGTCTACCACTGCTGTGTAGTCTTTCACTTATCTTTAGTAGTTACTGGGTAAAACACAAATTACTTACTCACACATTCACACATTTATTTAACTCTGGGTTCGTATAAAACAAGAGAATCACTTTTGCCAGAAATAAAGACAGTCTGTGGACTTTGAAATCTCATGACCTAGCGAATTCTCTACAAAAGCCAAATGGTGGCTGGAAAGATTTCCGATACACTGAATCAGTGTAGCATAAGATTCCTTTTTCAAGAGTAGATATCTTTCCAATATTAAAGATCAGGAGTAGCGAGTATAGTTTTTCTTTATATGTAAAAGAGGTAATGTGTACGCTTAAGGAGAAGGTTTTTAGAGTGACAGATAAAATGACACATCACTCGGCTTATTTATGAATATCCCTTAGAGCCATAAGCTCAGGATGATCGTGTAAGTAGATATATACATATACTTTGTTCTACACTTATGTGTATACATACTTACATTTATATATATATACCTGGAACTTGAAAGAAAAGACATCTGGATTCCATGCAAAACTCTCTCCTTCTTCCTCTTGTGGTAGGAAGATAACTCAATTTCGATCTCCTACCTCAATAAAGCTTACTTTGTTTTAAACCACACACACTTACACGCTTTTATTCCTTCTCGGCTAAAGAAGCAGAAAAGGAGACTGATTTTGGCCAATTCAACTACATATCCTCTTACTCAGACTCTTTCCTCCTAACACCGTTCGCAATTTGGATAATATCGACGTTTCAAATACAAACACGTTCCAAACCTTAAACCAGACTTGTATTTTGTCTCTGGATTACCTCTTGAGATCAAATGGACTCCTCACTACAATCTATATCTAGCTTTGTTCCGCCAATCGACTCATAAGAGAAAGTACTGGAGAGTCTTATTTCAGCTGTCTTTTTATGCCCTGCACACTTATACATTACTACGTCTCTGTCTCATAGCTCAATGTGTCCTTAACCAAAATCAGATAGCTTATTGGCATGATCAATTACATTTAGTTTTTTTTCTTCTTCCGTGTAATCTTCTATTCAACTTATTATTTCACAGACTGCAACAGTATTAACCTTAATGGGAACAACTTTAACGGGAGATAGTCGAACCTCCGCTGCCACGAGTAAATTAGGATTGGACTTCAAATATGACAAATCTGAGAGAGCATTTCAACTAGGCATCGCTACTTTGACTGATCAATTCAAAGCATCAGGTAATTACTATTCAGAGGTATTGCATGTTCTGTGATTCTTGTAGATTCAACAATCAAGCGTATATGTACTGCAGTAATTCCATAATGAACCCTCTTGACTAAAACAATAACGCAGTTAATCTTCTGCTGGAGTACAATTTGAATGTTTCAATGAACGCACAAGCTTTTCCTTTTAGCAAAACTTCTAAATTCTTAATCTGTCATAATCTCAAGATTAAGTGTGTGTGTTCAGTCGAAGAGATTTTCTTGTGGACAGCATGTTCGATGTTTGTACTTAAATGATGTACGACGTCAATATACACCCGAATGAACAGACGGCATAGTTTTACAATGGTTAAAGCTTTATACGGTAGATCTGATAAGAAACGACTATCAATGAGCAATATATGTATCTGTAAAAAATCATCAGGACAGCTTCCTTCGGACTTGTCAAGAGGGGATTTGGATGTAAGTCTCAACCAGAATCTGTCTCCAGTTTTCACGACGTCAGCTTCTTTTAAGAAAACTGTCCACTCCAGTGGAAAAAGTGCGGTAAAGCCTTCCCTCACGGTTCACAGACGAGGAGCAAAAATTCTTGAAGCCAACGGTAAGAAATCTGTCTCCTACATATATTTTTCTCAGACTCCACTCCAGACACATCCACGTCACACGCTATATTATATAAATTATGTATATATACGTGTCTGCATTTGTATCTTGTATGAATCCTTCAATTTCTTATTTCCCGATTCCATCTTCTGTCTAAGCATTAAAACTCTTTTACAAAATATGAATTCATCTTTATTCGGGTTGACAGGAGAGTTGGAAATTACTCCATCCTCTGATATTGAAGACCACAGCGACTTCAATGGAAAAGGACAATTCCACTACAATGGAAAGAAATCTTACTTTTCTCTCGATGGAATTCACAACATCACAAGTTTTGCAATCAATTTGCAATGTGATTTTTGGAATGGAGAGACATTAAAGTGGTCCTCGGTTCAGAAAAAACTCCAAGGAAAAGATGAGTCTGGCAGAGGTGGTGGTGGTGGTGGATGGCTACATTCCCAAATGACTCTGGAACTCTCCGAGTCTCCTCAATACAACACAGTAGCCAGTTGGAAGTATCAGGTAAACGATGAACGATGAATTCGAGAAATATATATGTCTCTCTGTGTATACTTATACAGATTGCTTTCTTTCCTTTGATAAATCTCCAGCGAAAATACAACAAATGAGGAGTGAGCTAGGTGAATTTCTCCTTCTAGTTTTAATATCAGACACACAGAGAACTTGACTAATTTCCTACTCGATCTTCATCACCTCCTTTTTTCCTCAGTGCTTTTTCCTATTTTCCACATGGCTCAACTTTCCTTACAAATGCAAAGTAAAAGTAAATGCAGTTACGGAGTGAAATTGGGCCACACGTAAAGAACTATATAGATACACACACATATATACACACAAACCCTAGGGCTTCTCTAAAAAGTTTTGCTCGTGTTCAAAGGAGAGGGTTAGTAGATTTTGAAGAAACTGATATGATGCCAATACCAGTCTACTCTCTCCTTCAAACACAATCTGTCTCTCGTTCAGTCGAATTGATACCCGGCACACAAGGGGGAAAGCACATTCTTCCACAAACGACGACGACCCAACACCCAGAGCTTATTCCGTGTTATAGATAGGCGGCGGGGTACTCTAAGATTATCTCTTGTCAACTCATACCAAAATACTCATACGTGAAATACTATCTGCCCAAAAGTTGAATTAACTTAAGAAACTCAAAAGATTCTTTTCAAAAATAAAACTTTTTCTTGAAATTTTAACTCTCAAATGTCGAGAGACATTTCGGTATAAAGCAAACTCTGCCAATGATAAGAAAGGGCTGGTTTAAATAAAAATAATGTTTGTATGCCCACACATGTATTCTCCTGTATTTGTCCCTACTTTTGTTGGCATCTCTACAATCCCATTCTTACTTTACTCTTTCTGTACAAAAACATATTCGTCAAGGGATAGGCTCAAACACTCACACACGCAGACACAATATTCTGTTTGCTTAACTCTTTCTTTTCCCTGTGATTTTTGGCCCTTTCCTCACAAACTTTTATAATCGCAATGCAAAAGTGATAGGAAAAAATAAAGAACCGTACAAGCCAACTTTCAAATGTTTTGCTGTTATATTATTATTAAATCTTTGTGCTCAAATTTATTTCTAATACGGTTCTGAAGGAATTTGTATAAAATGATACGCAGAATTTTTATTTATAGATAGCTTGAATTTAAAAGGAACCTCGAGTAACAAATTCTGAAAAATTACATTCGGCTTGTATGAAAGAGGAGCATAAAGAGAATCTGAGTTTAGTTCCTACTGCATCTTCCTACCTTATAATCAGCTTACGTTGATATTTAGTACTATAATCCTCTTAAGTTATATAAGTCATAACATTTGTAACTTATTCTATTTAATCTACTCACAAGATATTGCAAACTAACCTTTTTTGTTGCTCGTTAATAAATCACGCCAATTTTCATGAGTTCAAACCAATTATCTGAATAGACAAGTGATGATGGATGGGAACATGAAGGGGAGTTTTCCCAAGGACCTAATTTCATGAGGAAAGGCAAAGACACTTCCAACTTGTGGATTAGAGTGGGAGGGCTGCTTTACCGGAGTCATGAAGGGTCTCGAAATAAGTGGCTTTGTCTCGTGAACAAACCTACCGATAATATTGACTGGGGATTTGAAGCTAGTTTAAACACAATTGGAAAATCCCAGGATGCAATGTTAAATCTGAGATACGCTCCAGGTACCTTATCCATAAATCTATGATGCTATAATAGTCTAATAATAGTATTTAAATGCACCTATGACATATCTTGCTCATTAATTCCATTAGTCAGTATACAAAATATACATGTAAGTGTTTTCTATGATCGAAGAAAAAACAGTGGAAACATCGCTGTCAGTTAAACGGTCGCCTGGAATCTTGACTCAGGCTCAAGTAGAATGGAATATAACAATACCAAACCACAATCCTCTTCAAGTAGCATTCAACTTGGAAGAGAAAGCTCATCGTACATATCAGGTACGAGTGACTGTAGTAAGAGTAAGTCTATTTTTTCCGGTGTCTCACTAATTCTTCATGTTTGCTACCACATAAAAAGGCCCAATTTAAGACAGATTGGTTTAGAGATCGATTAATCCTGGACTTTGAATACACCGATAGAAGCAGAAAAACAAAAATTGATACTTCAATCTCTCTCGGAGTTACAACTACAGCCATTGACAACTTAAAACTCTCGTTCCACTGCCTAAGTGATGATAAAGAAACAAAGATAAATTTTGATGTAAAAATAAACCTAAATCAAAACAAATGTATTCGCATGCACACAATTCCACGTAGTTCAAATAATTAATTAATAAACTCGTGAAAATTCCAGACTGACTACAAGAACAAGCGGAATACATTCGAGTTGGGCCACAGTCAAGTAGGTCGAGTCGGAAGAAAACACAAGTTGCATGCCAGTCTGTCCTTGGGAGATCTTGTCTACGTCCTCATGACTGAAGTTGACTTGGAAAACGGATTTCAATGCGTTGTGAAGACGGATCTTGGCTCGTAGGTCCCAACTTAATCATTTAAATGACTACTCACAACAATTACACCTTTCATACATTCTTTTCTGTTGAAACTTCTTTTCTTCGAGGCAAATCCGTATATACACGGAGACTTCTTCAAGTTAGCTTCCTTACTAGATTTGTAAGTCACCTTATTTTGTGCATACACTACAGGCACTTCCCTCACTCAAGAAAAGCTTCTTTACGACAAATGACAAACGAACATTCATTTTATACCGAGTTAAGCATGTTCACCAAACCTTTTATGAGTCTTCTTACGTGTTCTCTAATTATGGTAATGGATCTTCTGTTTCTAAAGCCTCTTTCTCTCTCCTCCCCTTCTACAAAACCCATAAAAACGAAACATACACACTAGTTTATTATTTTCTAGACTCCTTTAAAAAGGTACGGCTAACACACAACCCTCTACTTTCATCTAAAATCTGAATATATTATGAACAACCTACAGGACTAAACAATGTGTGTCATGAGAATAGTATTCGTAGTTCCATTTATCGCCAGAAATTAATGCTTAAGTCACAAATGGTAACAATTACCTTTTACGTAATAT
>Ga0194135_10000227_pt1 | contig 32671 bp, 27 predicted proteins | sample LitLau_LLRF_2013_FD_134024 | JGI IMG/M metagenome (GOLD analysis project Ga0194135, IMG submission 134024) | Freshwater sediment microbial communities in response to fracking from North America - Little Laurel Run_MetaG_LLRF_2013 (version 2) | ecosystem: Environmental > Aquatic > Freshwater >... | reverse complement strand
TTTTTTTACACTATCACACGTGCAGGCTATCAAATAAACTGTGCGATGTTTTGAAAATGCGATGTTATTTTTGCGATGTTTTGACCCACCGATGTTTTGAAAACTATGTTTTGTGTGGTCCCCCAATCGTTCATAGAAGCCAACAAGTGAGATTTGTTTTTACGTGGTAGGAAACACAAAATAAATATTATATTTAAAGTTGCCTAATAGTCTAATACTGAAAGGTAAATATTTAAAAATATGATGTTTCCTTTTTAGTGTTATTTTGCTACTAACATACAAACTTACATAGGGCCAGCAATCCATGACAAGCGATCGTAAAACACATACTAAAATCCTTATTCTCTCAGGTAAACCCCTCATTAAAACACCTGAATTAGATTGCGTCTATAAATTAATAAAAACATGATTGAAATCATACTTCTTGAACATGAAAAAGAACAGTTACGGAGCTCTTTATATCTTTCCATTTTCAGATAATGACATGTGCTCCAACCACGCAGACCATTAATGGTAATTCTAAATAAGTGTTACTGCGGTGTGACACTTGATACTTTATAAACGACTCCTATGTCACTTCTGTATCACCTATAAAACCATTTCAAGAGCAATGCACAATTTCATTCCAGTGCAATATTACTGTATGTAAAAATGAGAGAAAGCATTTTAATTAAGAACAGTTAAATATAGTGCAGAATGTCAAAAAGAAAGAGTGAGATGTTGTTTGAAGACTTCACAGCATTCTTAAATCTCAGCTGTAACAGCAGAGTCTCTGTTGAATGTAATCAGCGCAAATCCTTTTCAAACTAAAACGTACGCCCTAAATTACTTAAGACTTAAAGTTACTGAACGTGTGGAAAGCAAAACCTCATCAGAAGCACAGACACACGAGGATGAAAGGACCGAACAAAAGAGACACCGCAGCGAGAGAGTAATGGTCAGTCAACCTAAGCTTCACTACATTTCGAGCATCTTCATCCTATAATAATCAAACGCAATACTTTTATCGTCGTTCTACCATAAGAACTTACATCTTACATTTCGAGAAAATAACAATTTTTACTCTCGGAAAGTAGTGCATATAGAGTCTATAGAGATTGTCCATACGGATGCGACATGGTAGTGAAGGCAAAGAAACCTACAAATAGCTGGACACCCTTCTTCCTGACGAAGAGAAAGAACTGGAAACCTAATTCTTAAGATCTCCTTTGGAGAAAAGTTCATCTGTACAGAAGACGCTTTTAAATGAAATCTTAGAGATACCTTCTCAGACCAAAGTCTGGAATTTCAAGCAATGGTTCTAAAGGAAATCTGAGAAGTCTTAATACGAATTAGATTAGGCAAGTCTAAAAAGACTCCATTCGTGGTCAAATAGACCAAGGAAAAGGCCTTAAAAGACGTAGCCCCTGCTATGTTGTGGAATTGGTGGGGAACTTACATAGTAGCCACCAAATATAACTTCCTATCGTTTCTAAAAAGAACTGGACCAGCATACTTCACCGAATAGTCAGAGAAGTAGAGTTTGGACAGACGTGAGACTCCATATAAGGAGGATTAAATCCTCCAGCTCTATCTTTTTACAGCTCAGACCACAATGAAGAATGATCAAAGGAGACAGCAGCACACTGTCTCTTGTATGATGTCATGTACTTTTCTTCCATCCGATCTATTGATCATCTGGTCACTTTCCATCCACGGACTTCTTTCGTTCCTTGAAGATCTCTCAACTCTCCTGGAATCATTCGTCCGTCTCTCCTTATCCTTATCCCTCATTTCATTCCAGTCCTTGACTTCGCTTTCTCAATCAGCTAAACTCAATTCAATCTGCTCAACTTCCCTGAATAAATCCTATTCTGTCAAGAAATCTATTTGAATGCAGTTCCTTGACTAACCACAATCCAATTGACTGGCTTCAAGTAACTTTTTAATCTTCAGTCACAAGAAGTCAAATGCTATCGAATAAAAGAAGGTATTGCCAGTCGTCATAAATGCTTACCTATTCATTATTCACTGGAAGTCCCAGCAAATAACAACTACACGAGATGAACAACATTTCTTGGATCGTCCTGCATAGATTCGGAATTGTCGTGCAAGTTTTCACCTTCCTGTTCATCTATTTCCAACTCACATTTCGATTTTGGTCCTTGAAAAAAATGAGTGTAGAATTCAGGAGGTGACAAAACAATCGTAAACTTGTTTGAAATTTCTTGAATCTTCAATTTTCGACGCACATGTGGTGGTTGAAAGCTGAAAAAAAATATATACGATATATCATAAACAATTGCTTCATAGACAAAGCCTTGAAGACCAGTGGTCAAATCACACTTCATTGTAAATCGTATTTTGAACCAAGGGAGGACAACTCTTTTATAGATCGCTGTCAGTCATTCGTAGGATTACTAAATCAATGTCTTACTTGTCATTTTCCAGCCGCTTTCTTCGAGCCATGTTAAGTGATGTTTGGCGTACTAGAGTACCAAGTACACGACGGCTAACAATCGTGCCGTCTATTAAAGGAGTCGCGAGGCCCATCCTATCAAAAATACAATTGGCTATTTTAGAGAACAGGTGAAGCAGGAACGAAAATAATTTGCGTTCATTTTGTTACGTAAGAATTTCTTTACGTTACGGGTAATTTTAAATAAACTACAACTAGAGAACAGCTAGTGTACATACTTAAGCCACTCTTTCAAATGCTCCAGTAAGCTCGGAGATTTCCATCAGGTTTCATGTTATAACTGCCTCTACTGCACTTAGGTCTGACAGGCTGAAATATCGAGTTCCATGCACATACTGAGAAAAATAGTAAGTCCCATATGTAAAGGGTAAGGACAGTAAAGATGCCAGTTTTCATCAGGTTAAATTAGGTGAACTGAGTCAAGTCTACTTCTTCGTTTCCACTACTTCATGACATCGCAAGGGAGAAAGATACGATTTCCCGAACTACACGACTTGCTCGTATATCTTTACTAGTCACATACATCCCTGATGTTCTTTAGTGAGAGAAACCGTATTCTTCATACAAAGCAAAGCACGGAAGACACCTAACATATAGCGTTTACAGATAAGTGAGATAAGATATAAATAGTCGGTGTCTGTGTCTATCAAACAAGTTTCACGTTTTTTCATGAAACTCTCGAAAGAATAAATAAATCACTAAAATGCAGAGGTTACACAAACCAGAAATCTCATTTATGAAATCCAATATTCACTTGTTCTCATTTCAACGCCTCTCCTTCCTTACTTTCTCCCGAACTTGGCTAGCACTTGTGTCATACATACTATGTTTCGGAAATCATAGCTCTTTGCTTTTCGTACTAACTATTCGCCAATACATGCATTTTAGGTAACTTTCAGTATTCCAGCATGGACCACCTGTTTGTGCATTTAAAAAATTTGCCATTGATCTGATGAATTATTGAATGTTACTTCAGTTGAGCTGTTCTGCCTAAATTTTTAACAATTATTTGGGTCAGATGGTAATAGTCATACCTAAGGGACTCTCCCTCCATTCGGATTCGGAATAAGCCATTCTTCAATGCGTGTATGAAGATAATCAGCGATGGCTCTGTTGGTTTCGAGCTTTCAAGTCCCGTGTACGTACATCCAATTAAATCACCTAAAATAAGAATAAAACTTTGTTTCATCATACTTATTTGAAATGCACTCATATTTTACACATTCTAGATTAAAGCTGATAGCTCATAAATACGTAAGTCTTATTTTCAACAATTCGAACACAAAATGTGGTAGCTATATTCCAATCCGTATCGAAACTACTCTATACAATACATTCCCAGTGTTAGATTTAGCAAACACAAGTAAGAGACTATGTGATGATATAAAACATTCTAAATCTGCTAGTTCTATTCAGAACCAGTTGATATGTACGTGGATTCAACCATTTCTCCAAAAGGGAAAATTCTGAAGTCTGATCCGTCTCTGCAGGAAAGATATTATTACATTTCATATACAACAGTTACTTTTACTTCAATGACTCTACTTGACTACGAATGAAGGTAGAAGGATATGCACATGTTAGGACTTATAGTATACATGTCAAGATTTTTTTATCGAAAAGTTCAATAGAATGAATATACAGGCCAGACGTTGTTTTTATCCTTTTCCCTGATTCTTTCTTTGACTTTGTTTCTTTTCTTTATTCTATAGGTTTCATCGCAACGTGGAGGATTCTTTCTACTATGTCAAAAGTACTAAGTGTGTAGGATTGAAGTAAAATGAAACCATTCAAAGTCCAGTAAAAGAATAGTGCGAAATAAAAGACGAAATGGTCGAGTAATCTGTAGGTATTTCCAATATCTGTTACTTTGCTCCGTGCTACTTACTCACGCTCAAATGCTAAAGAACGTTAACAAGGGAAACCTTTCTCTGATTTACGTTACCTAGCTTTCTTTTTCCTCATTTGATACAGAAAGCCATAAGTAAAGGTTGTAAGCTGAGTAAAAGAAAAATTGTTATTGCCTATTGCTTACCCTATTGCTGATGGGAAATTGAAATGTTTGGCTGTGGCTAAGCCAATTATGCCCCTCTGAAAGCTTTCATTGAGTGCATTTTAGCTTCAAAAATTCCAAATTCAAAATCTATTTGCAGTTCTTGTAAAATAATGTCAACTCAAAATGGTCTCAGAAAAGTTCTGGATTTTTTTAAAAATCACGAAAGCAAATTATGTCTGCAATTAGTATTTTATAGGTAATTTAGGATTGTGGAAAGCAGCTGATCACTTTTGAAATACTAATTCTTAATCTCAGGTTCCTACTTAACCTGCGTACCTAACGTACAAATACAAGCTTGTGACTAACAGTGTTTATAGTTCAGACTCGAAATAGGAAATTGTTTAGGTTTGCACAAAAAAGTATGAAGTGTACCAGCAGGGAAATGAAAGGAATCTTCAAAGCTTTCCAGCCATACGACAAAAATTTTCGTATCACATAGCTTCCCAGTCAGTGTTCTTCTTGTTCTATTGGTCTCTTCGGGAACGCTTGGCTGCTTTTTCTGGGTTTCTGCTCCTGCGGTGCCGCGAGGAGACTTTTCATTTATGCTTCCACTTTTCGTCAAGGGTGCTGCAAAATTAAATTTTTTGATTTTAAAAAGTTGACCACTCTACTGTATATTCAGTGTACATATGCTCATAAAACAAAAGAATCAAGTCCTTCAAACGAGAAATATCTTAAATCAAGTCCGTTAATGTTTCAAAGCTCAGAGCGAGTAATAAGGTAGAAATATTAACACAGACCATCAAATGACTTAGACAGAGTAGAACAAGTAGAATATTTCATTACGATCAGCATGGATCCCAGGTTCAGAAAGATTCCAGATAGCAGTCTCACTCCAATCCGACGACTTTCCAGTGGGAACAACAAAAGCAATCTCGGAAGTTACATCAGACCAATACAAAACCCATTTGTCCCCATTATATAAACTTCCTCCATGGATTTCACTCTGGTTGTTTGGATTTAAGCTTGGATGAGTTTTGCTCACTAACTCATCTTTGCCCATGCCAGAGGCAGTATGAGCAGTCATATCAACACCTCTCATCCCAGGAGAATGTTGATTGGTAAAACCTTTCCAACTAGTAAGAACATTTCCTGTCCAACCTGTGTGGGTAGCAGTATTCACAGGCCATCCAAGGGACAATAGAAACTCCAGGAAATGAGGATGAATGCTCGTTCGGGATTGCTGTGCAAAAAACAAAATTCTGATCTTAAATGCTCAGTATTATAAACATTTGACAAATAAAAATCTTTGGTTCAATGTTATGCTGGAGTCAGTGGAAAAACGATAGGCAGGCCTAAATAAGCGTCTTAATCGGAATTCTAGTTTCTCATCTGTTGACTACATTTTCCTACTGGCTGACTTGAAAATGCTGTACTGTAAAATTTTGTTGATGTGCTGCTGGATACACAGACACACACAAGGATGCAACTATCAGAGTAGAAGAAAATAAAATGATGTAATTTTCTCACTAGTAGAGGAAATCAAAAACCGTATTCTTGAAAAGATTAAATTAGTCTCGAGCAAAATTCAATTGAGGTTTAGGTCCATCAGGCGCAAAACATTACCCCTAACCTTGTTCATAGTAATATGTCATTAAATTTTTCAGAGCTCTCTCGCTGAGATTTGATTTGATTAAAGATTCCGTTCCTCCCCTAACTTAATCTTCTCAAGACGAGGCAAGAAATTCAGAAAGTGAATCTGAGACACACAACTCAAGTTCCTCTGGTATTATGCTTTACTGCTCTTACTTCTTACTCGAACATTTTGTGTACGTCTTTACAAGTTGTGGAAAAGCGACAGTGAAAGTAGTAAACTGCGATGACTGACTAAGATATCTATGAGTAGTCCGACTCTATATTCCTTGTGAGGTTCGTATCTCATACTTTCTTACCAGCAAAACATACCAACCAGTTGGATCTTACAAGTCATATAACATCATGTAGTGAAAGAAACTCACCACGTTTGCAAGGATTTCCTCACTCTTTCTTTGGCCAGCTCTAACATAAAAGACATGGACAGTGTCACAAGTGCGACAGCTGGTCGAGTCAAGAGTTCCCAATTCTGCAATGAAGTCCGAATGCTTGGAGTCAATAGCAGCCAATTTTGGTTGAGTGAAATCAGTTCCATCCTGTCATTTCATAGAATACAATTTGTATCATTCACTTCACAAGATAAAGGACGGACAGTCAATGTTCATGTTACCAATCGTTTTCTTGTACCCGATTAGTTAATAATATACATGGCGTAGTAACGTCTTAGCTCTTTAACTATTATGCAACCTAGAAAGAAAGCTCACAGAACAGTACATGAACGCTGAATCTATGCGAGATTGATCTGCATTTTATCCGTGCATCAAATGATCATGTACATAATTATTTTTTCACGCAGGTTAATTGTTTGACATTTCATCTACGTATAATAAAACATAGGCTAAAACAATTGGAATTTAACTTGGGTGATGAGGAAATAGCGTAGAGGAAATAGACTAGCATCATTAAAAATATGGCACACTAATGACGATGACTCTAAAAATTCAATTACTCATCAGGAAATCACGGCTGCATAGGTAACAGATATTTCCAACACCAATGTTAACTCAGACAACTTAGGTAATGAAAAACAGACTGATAGTGAGTAGAAGAGATATACAGCTATAGCCAACCTGCTGTACAATAGATAGGAAACCCTACACTTTATAATGCACGAATATCCAGTGCGGAGATGAATGAAAACAGCAATAAAGTGAAGATCGGAGAAGAAAGGAGTTAAGAGCTCAGCTCACAAACCTGGACAGTAATAAATCCAAGATGAGACAAGAGAAGTCTCGCTGTTTGAAATTCTTGAGAAACAGGTGGTGGCTGAGCTTCAGTTCTCAGATTAGGGTAACTTTCATCGGTCTCTTCTCGAATCATATTTGCTACTGATTTCTCCAGTCGTATTTGATTTTCCAGGATTATTGACAGACGACTCTTCTCCAGCGAGTCTTGATCCGAAGATGAAGAGTTATTACACACACTATTCCCCAGGAACAAGGCTGGAATTGCTTTATCACTGCAACCATACAAACTCATAAACAACCGAAGGTAAAAGTGTCTCACTTAAACTGAAGTCCTTGTAACTCTTACGTCCTTAGTTCTCACTATTAAACTAACCATCTACATATTAAATATTATGATGACGGCAATCATCGTCTTACATAACTTTCTTTAACTGGCGCCTATATACTTTCTACTACAGAGGATATTATTATACAACTGGTTTAGGAAAGTTTAATCTTCAGTTACTTTGTAAGTGAGTGAATAAGTAAAATAAAGTTTCCCCTTTCTCCCTTTCCAACCCATCGTCATCCAGAGCAATTTTACCCATTTCATTATCATTTCCTCCTAGTTTATCTTCCACTATCAAAATTTTACACCCGAAGAGACCCTGGCTGACTCTTCTTCTCACATCAAACACGCCTTCGCATTCTATCATCCTGTATATTTCAATCTGTGTGTACAGTCCTCAACTGTGGTTTAGGTTTACATTAGCAGTAAAAGTGAGAAGGCCAACCAACCTATTTCCCACAATCTCCATGCTCGTAAGCTCCTGTCTTACTCTTACATTTCGTTTCATCAAGTAGCCTGCTCCAGTAACTGTTTCTATTAAATGACTCATATACAAGTATATATAATACTTTCAGTGTTCGCAGTATTCGCACAGTTTCTCTAACCTTTAGCTTTCTCACTTCGTTACAATCATTCCAAATACTAAATAGGAGGACTAAAGTTACTGCCAAATCTCATGCTCAGAATTGCGGTGAATGAACATACATCTAAAATTCATATTAAACTTTTCACTTACGCTTTGCAAAGTGTAATACGATCTGCACTCTCGGGAAAGTAACGATGCTGAATGTCATAACGGATTCCCACATCATTCATTGGTAATGGGCGCCCTGGGTTGTTCCCTGATGATGAAAATGATTTACCCTTGTATCGTGGCATATGACGCAGATTCAGAGTCCAGGCGTGACGTCCTGTTGGACCTCGTAAAATCATCGTTACAGTGGGTTGGGGATCTGGGATATAACAGAATCATCCTTAAGCATCAAAACTGACCTTTGGGGTACTTTGTGGTCTCGCTTACTTAAAGTGCATTTGAAACTATTTCACTAAACTTAGAAGCTACTTTTTTCAGCATACGAAATTCGTAAGTTGTATCAATATATTCTCCCATCTACTATCAACTAAACGAGGAAACGGTAATTCTACAACATTTTTGGCCTAAAAAAGGAAGCAAAAGTAAAGTTCAATGAATACCTTGGTCGTTTCTTAAAGGCTCCTCCAGTAAGGCAATCAGGATGCTGTGGTCGATTACGAAGTACCGAAAATAGTTGACTATTTCTTGCTTTGGAAGATTCTTTTGTGAATGAACTTCTTTGAGCAAAAACAATTCGTCTATTTCAGAAGAAGTCTTGACCCCATTCGTTGGAGAGTATCTCCCAACCTATTAAGAGGAAAGTTAAATTTTAAAGCGGACTCAGCAACCACCAAACTGGTACTTAATGATATTAATAAATTACTATTCCAGCTTCCTTGATTGATTACAAAGTTAAAGAATGCTAATTAAACTCGGAAAAATCCATTTTTTTCAACTACAGCAAACATTTTTCTCCATCACATCATTTAGGAGTTATTTGAAAGACTCTTATTTTATTCATGCGTCATGTTGAACACTAACTCATAGAAATAAACTTACTTGCTCAAAGATTACTGCGAGGAGGGCTTCGGCTGCATCTCGAACCCGGAGTGACACTGGTTTTAATTCCTTCTCATCCTTCAACTTCAAGGGTTCGCCCGGCTTTCCCTAGAATCAAACCACGGAAAATGGATACATTGCAACATTTTTGCGCCATTAATCAACCCTCCGCCACTTTCACTCACTTCCGAAACTTACTTCAGTTGATTAGGCTTCATTCAAATCTAATCATTCATGCATTAAATTATTTCTCAAAAAGTCTATTACATGCTCGTTTAGATGCGGACTAAAAAGAAAGTAGTCGTAAAAGAATTGATCAAAAAATTTTAACTAATTTCCTAAACTTATGATTAGATTTAGTAAACGCTATTCAACCAAGCTATGCTGTCTGTACTTCTGTTAGTCTTCCAGTTCTGCTGCATTCACCTTCTACCACTTTTAGACTCTAACACGATGGAAAGTGAAAGCATAGCATTCCTATGCAAGAAGTTGTTGTTTCGACACGTTGCTTGTAATTGATTAAAACAACAATGCTCCCTTGTTATTTGAAAGAACAACTAAAAACCTCCAAGTTCCGATTACAACATCTTAATGTCGAGACCGTACAAGCTACTATAACCTTCAGTCGTTTTGAAATCGGAAACAATTTTTTAACGTCCGATTTTACAGCATGCAAACTAACAATCATGACCACTTAGCCACGAATTCTAACCTTTATTTTTACCTCAAGAACACACATAGTATGTGCTGATCAGCAGCTGATTAATAATTTATTTACTTCTCGTGCTTTCCTTATACATTTAAGCTATTCTGAGCTTTCACTTAAATACTTTCCACTTCATAATTTTTGGCCTTTTCTGAAAATTGGCAAATAGACTAATTTTGCTATCCTGACAATTTATTTCAGAATTACATAATATATAGGTTTTGGTTCAAAGTCAGATCAGTGTAATATATTCCATTCCATGAATTATGTTCACTGAATTATTTCAATGATACTGCAGAGTAGTGCGATTCTAAACTGAATGTCGCTGGTAGAATGAGTGTGCGAACTAAAATGCCAATTTATCGTCGGAATAATAGCAAACCATTTAGCATCGTAACGTTACCACCACACCAACAAGGTAGAGTAGACTGGGAGTAAGTCTTTGAGGTGACACCAGTTTCTCTTAATAAATAATTAATGACACGCGAGTGCTCTGAGTATAAATCCAGCAGTTACTTTCTCCAGCTAAAACCTTCTTACAAACTTCCGGCATGTTCCTTATATTTTCATTATATATATGGACTTCTATTAAGGTTAGCAGTGCAAGAGCCTCTTGTATGTTTTACACAATAATGGTGGAAATAAAGAGAGAAAATCTATTTTAGTCACATTATTGCAGTACTAATACCAAATCCACATTCCACCAACTTTTCCTTGCTATCATTGTTATCTCGACTTTTCTACCCGTCATTTTTATTCTCGGCAACTTTTTGTGCCTTAATTCATTTGTCACGTCTTCTGTGTGATTCTTCTTTTAGTATAATATGCTCGTAAGATTTTTTATCTAACAAATGACAGTAGTAAAAAGGTTGAGATTCCTTAGCATAAATATCTCCCGTAGACTTTTTGAAAGCCTTCTGCAATAAAAACATCAAACCATCTTCTGACCTGAAGTTTCATTATCTCAAAAAGCTTTCCAAGTAAAGGAAAAGTTAACTTTAGAAGAGGACAAAGCTCCAAATGGCATAGGATAGAAAGTCAACGAATTGACCACACCTGTTTCTTGAACTTCTCAAACTAGAAAGTCTTGAAGAGCCACGAAGAAGAGCAAAGGACATGCACACATGTACTAAAATCAAGATTTCGATGTCAGCTATATCCAGCGAAAAGGGTATAGAAAAACTAAAATTAACCCGAAAAATGTTGCTTCAAGAAAAATAACTGATGATGGCTAACCAAACACATTTCATCTTATTAATATCAACCGCGTAACTTAATAATTCTGTATATGTTATTAGACAATCTGAAATATGTGTAAAACTACATACAATCATACAAATCAGTGTCAGCCTACACTTCGACACTTTACAATAAGTGGTAAAGTGGTATGTGTACGGATTTAAGCATAACTATTCTCTACAAGTCTTACATTTCTCCTATGCTGCAAGGCTACGCTACAAGCCCCCTTGGCTACAACCAACCCTAAAATGTCTCAAACCTGCTGGAGCTTTTTGTTGCTTTTTCCGTTCCCTTTACATTCACACCCTTGCTCACTTTACTTTCCACTTTCCCTCTCTAGTCATTGAAACTTTCAGTCAATTTAACCAATTTCAATTATTCATTACTGTGCGTACAGGACGCACACACAGTAGAGCTAGATAAATTACACTGCATATTTCAGACCTTGTAAGACGATGATACATCAGTAAGACTTAATTTTGATACATTATGCATTACAGTAGTTTATTCGCTAGAATCTAGAATCTTCGGGTGACACTGGTGAGTGCCATCAATAAGCTGCAACTGTTACAGCACTGTAAAGTTACACAGGCAACTGTACTTTGCTTACACAGTAATTGTAATAATCTAATAATGTTTCAGCTCCAGATATTTTGACCTACTCAATTAACTCTATCATAACTTCATATCTTATCAAACTATGGATCACGAACAATCAAATCATGTAAATTTAAATGTTTTTGTTCCTGAGTTGTTCTGATATAATATGCAGTAGCAGCTATTCTGTAATGCCAAGAATAAGCCTACCACCAATATTTAGAATATTAAAGTAACAAAGTGCAATACTAAAACTTTGATAGAACTGCATGGTGCTTTGACTATCCATCAATGTCCAATGCCAATGCATCTCATCAGATTTGTATACAGGCTTTGTTTTTTATGTCCATTTTCACTCCAATGTTGAGCAATAATTCAGAGCTAGAGCCAAGAAAAGTATCATACAGCACTCCGAAAAGCTACCGTTTATAGCAATACTGTTTGATCTTGCTGATTTTGACTTTGAGTACATTTTCACTTATTTGCATTTACTGCTCCCTCTTTGATGTTGACTTCGATGAAGTAACCTTCTAATCACACCAATTAAATGACGAAATGACAAATTCACTGGATTGTGAATAAACGAGTATGTACACAAACGCATCACCAATGGCTTTCTTGGTCTTTTCGACTGGAAGTAATGTAGTTTACACGAAACTTTAGATTTGGATTCAATAGGTTTTAAAATTCATGTACAACATTTGTGTTTTTTATCGAATTTGTTTTTGAAATGTCTATATAGTGTATGATTGAAACATGACATGCAAAAGTAATGCTATGCGAGTGATAGAGCAAACCTTCAAAAATACAACATCAAGCATAGTTACACTGAAGATTTCGAAAAAACTTATTAACTATCTTAAAAAATAATTGATTTAAAAAACGTGAAATTAGTAAAGCTTGCCTGAGATTTGGTGCCGGAAATCCCATATTCGACAACTTCAAGGACAGTATGCAATGTCTCCTTGTCTTCCAATAGATACGAATGTGATGTCAGCCATGTCGTCACACATTGAAATGCAGCTACAATGCTAGAATGAAGATCCTTGGAATGAGCTGGAGGTGGCCGAGAGCACTGATGAATGATAAAGTCGCAGATCCATTTGACAGCTCGTCGACATTCCAACGGATCTTAATTCACAAGACCATGATCTGGTTTACGCATATTATACCACTGATTTATCAAAGGCATTTTTAATTAACTATATATGTTCTTGTGACCAACATTGTGACATCCACCGTTTTTGTAATAATGCTTCATGTGTTGAAATTATTACATATTATTATGAAATATAAATTGAGTTCTGGTATTATACTGAAAACTTCAGTCTCGTTCGTCTTTACACATAAAATTCTCTGAAGTTAAGTGCCGAGTCAAGCTAATGAGAAGACAGACAAGATCTACCTACCATTTTTGTATTCGCCAGCAAATAAGCTTAACGTGGATGCAAAATTAACACAAATTACTACCTCGTTAAGCAAAGTTTTGAAGCTTGAGTGAACAGAGTGAAAGTTCATGTTTCGGAATAATTCACTCCTTGTTTAAGTCTACTAGTTAATTAGAGCTTGTCGAATGTCAAGGCACGATGGGAAGAAATGAAAGAAGGATATGCCTTGACAGAACAGATGACTCTAAAATCCATCTTCAATTATATCCACCCTTCAGTGACTATTGATTAATTACATGAGCGATAGTCTACCAATTAAGAACATGAATTCCTTGATTTCTTCATTCAATTTTCTATTTTTACTCGGCATTTTTTTCAGTGGTAGAAAGGCCTACGTGAGGAAAAAGTCAAGAGTATCATGAGAAAAGCTTTCTTGCAAAGTAAGCTGTAACTGCTTACACTTGATACTGAAGACTGAACTGACAATCTTTGTTCCAAGACTTTCCAGCTTTACCTACTAAAACCTTTGCAATACAGAGATATCGTAATGAGAAGGAAAGTGCGCATGTAAGAACATATTTTCACAGATGCATATCTTGTATATGTAATTAAATATACCTTGATCCTGAACTTTGATTCTAGCCAGGCCATTAAGAAGTTCAAGAGCTGCAAGGGAAACAGACAGATCGCTTTTCCAAGTTGATATCAATCGATGGCACACCAAGTATGTTGCTCGGACAAATAAAGCGTGTGCTGAATCTGCAATTTATTTGATAATTATTTTTATATTCCATTATATGTTTAAACACTGACTGTGGATTACATGCAACCAGGGGAGAAAGCAGTCAAATATTTTTAAAGCAAACATAAAGGTGTATTTTTCACTAAATTACCAACAGGAATAACAATATTACCAAACTGAACATCTCCGGAATCTATAAGTCCTGCAGTGTGTTCATCAAAGCTGTTACTGCAATCACTGAAACTTCGCATACTTGTGTTTTCTGTGCAAGAAAGCAACACAATATATATAAACACAAATGCAACAGTTGATTAAATCAGACTGGTAATTAACAATGTACTAAAGCTTTGATTAATTTGCTGCATAGTATAGCTTATAGGGTTTAACGTACAAACACATAGGTAGTGCTTGACAGGAACAGTTAATTAAGAATACAAGTAATAATAAAAACCTGATGAAAGCAAGTTTGTAGGAGATTCAGCTCCAATATTTCCGGACGTTTTATCGACTTCTTCAAAGGCTGATGTATCTGCCACAAATAACAAGAGCCCACCTGCACGCAAACATACATTCGGATTGAAATGTAATGCTAATAAACTGCTGTTTTCAGTGCTACCCAACCTTGACTTTTATTGTTAGTTCAAATTTTCTTACCAAGAAGCATTTGAATATTCAGCGAGTCCGTTTCAACTTGAATCGCATTGATGAGAAGATTTGCTAATCGAGGTTTAAGTTGTATGAAAGTAGTTACTTGAGTGTTCTTGTCAAGCACTTCTTTAATGGGAACATTCTGAAATATTGAAACACGAAAATAAATACAAGCAATCATACTTGTAAAAAACTTCAATTCGTTAATACAAGTCTCATAATGTTGTCCCTGTCATGATGTACGTATTAAAAAGGAATTAAAAAATTGGCCTTCAAGTTTAAAAGTTTTTTAATAACTACTATTAATATAACAATGATAATTTGAATTCACTACCTGAAAATGCAGTGGAAGGCAAAGTAATGAGAGCAATAGTTGAATCGCAGATCGCCTCAGATCATTTCTCAGTGCATCTTTATTCGGCAACACAGCTTCTAGTGCAGTGACAATGGCAGGTACTAGAACCGTCACTCCATCCAAATCTACTCTCAATAGATTCGGCGAATTGGATAGTATTGAAATCAACACTTCTTGTCTTGTCTCCTGAAAATATTACACGAACATTGAGAAACGGCACAACCAACAATTTTAGAACAAAAAGTATGAATGCTTTTGTGTTTATAGTGTAGTGCTCAATATGTATTTCATCACTAGAACTGGTGGCTGGAGAAGAAATTATGCTACTTCATACTCTATACTTAACTACTGCACGCTGTCGAAATGTTAATATGAATTTAATATACAGCATTACGTTTACTGCCCTGTTAATGTTTTAATCCATGACTGAAATTGGTGTAGGTGTAGAGTTATGTGTTAGAAGAAATTATTGACATTTTTTGTAATGTTCCTTGTTCCATGAGAATTGAATTGGTACAGTCAACAGAAGTTTTAACTTTGATTCTAGATTTCTTTCAGAAACACTACTTCTAATTGTAAGATACTGATTGATTATCTGAACGATTTGCCACTCCTTTTTCATACATACATACGGTAGATTAATTGCAAGCAGTTTGCTGTTCTGAATATTGTACACTACATTCATTTTGTGAAACAAATACATTTTTATCAAAAAGTACGTACTTTGAGTCCCTTATGAACTGCTATGTAAAAGCGAGCCAAGTAGGACGGTAAAATCTCCTCCCCAGTTTTTTTCGAGCAGAAAATCCGACACAAAATTGCCAAAGCTTCAGCTCTTCCTTGATAATACTTGTCAATAGTGATAGCATGTGGTATATCGATTGACTCTGGCAGAGCAGCCGGTACTGCTGATCCTCTTGAAGTTCTCCGCACTTCCCCATCTGTTTACACAAGAAACATTACTTTCCCTTTTTCGCCAGCATACTGTCAAATGCTTTCTATTTCTATACATTATTGAGACCAATACAACCAAATGGTGTGCATACGACTATATGACACCAAAGCTAACAGACATGAGAAGAACCCATTTTTTGGTGAAAAACGAAACGAGACTGAGATGATGATGATAATATAAACTTCATCCATGAAGAGAAAGTACATAACCATACTAGAGTTCCTTTTTTAAGGAAAGGCAAGTGTGGTTTTGTTCAACTACTTTACCATGTTTCAGCTTGCTTTCATCTTGTCATACATGCCAAATTCACACGTTTCTTTCACATGGAGGAACGCTATCCTTCACATAAGTTCTCCCTGTTAACGTGGCTCAACACAACTGAATTCACTCGTCGAAATCAAACACACTCTCTACTCTAGTGTCATGTAACACATAAAGCAACTCATCATGATTATCGTGAACTATATAGATCACAGTTAAAATTAACTCGGAGGGTACTATTTCAGATACCAGTCGAGTTGGGGGTCGTATCATAGTTTTCATACATTAACATCTTCGGGAAGATGCGTAGAACAAGGTTCTGAAGTCCATTCCATGTTGAAATGAAGTGATAGCAGGGGTCGAGAAAAATTACCGCGCCCATAGCATTACTATATATGGGCCTCGGAGAGAGAAACTCTTCTCAGGCCTCACATATCCGGCCCGGGGTAAGGAAAAACTTCTAGAAAAGATTTCCCCTCCGAAGACTCCGAACACCCTACTTCAGTAATGCTAATGGTGCGGTCTTTCTTCAGGACCCCGAAAGGTCTCATTTCAAATCAACCTGGAGTCAAGGAACGAACTTCAAATCTTTGTTCTACGCATCGTCTTGAAGATTTTGATGTATAACACGACCTTCAACGCTACTGGCATCTGCACAACACACCAAATAAGTTTGTATATCTCTAATATGAAAAAAATATAAAATTAAACTTCAATCTCTATTTAAAGTACTAAATATTTGCAAGATTCTGCGTTAGTAGAAATCTGAATAAATAGACTTGCCGTGCTTAGCTGTTTCGCAACAAATTAAGGCTGCTTCAAATAACCAAGGGCCGAATAAATGCAGTACACTGTTGACTTTGGGTCTTGCAGATCCCAGGGACACTAGCTTTGAATTTGCCTCAGATTGAGTTATTGATGTAGATATTGAATTGACGCTTTGAATACTTGAATGTGCGGAAGGAATTGATGAAGTGTCCTTTGATCGGCCACTAGTGATTCCTAAGAGCGAAGTCCTCGGAAGTCCTGTAATATTTTTCCACGAAACATATCAAATACACTCCCATTATTTACCGATCACCTTATTGAACAAAACATAGAAACGCCTCTGGATTGCTTACAATTTTGTAGCAATTTCCAGAACTTTAAGATGCGTTAAAAATATGTCACATTTACTCATGATTTAATTGTTAGTACGTCACTATCAAAATTAATTTCCTATAGTTGTACTATATAAGCATGGTTATAAATGATTAACTATCCTGTTTATTGTTTTCATTTGCATGATATGACATGATATGTTATGAAAGACGAGATGCAGAAAATTGATTAAAAAATGAATGCAATATCTGGAAACTTAATGCATGCAACTAACCATAACCGTGCAGAAGCAAGTATACAAGCGGAATAGATCCCGAAGCAAGTTGAGAAATCGTGGAAATATTAACTTTTCCATCCCAAATAATCCAATACACACAAAAGATAGAAGAGGACCCCAAGAAAATCCAAGTTTTTCCAATAGTCCAATAGTAACAATAAGCAGCAGAAAGTTTAATAGACATGGCACAAGAAAACCAAAAAGAAAATCGTCACATTTACATAAAGCGTCTACCGTACCAAATGTTTACCATTCCATACACATTACGACTTTACAGCCACACATCAACTAATGCAACAAGAGCATACAATTGCAAGACAACTGAGACAACAATAAAGAGTTTAAATGCAAGAATACCCTTATGAATATGTGTAGACGAAGGAGCAACACTAAAGCTTTTGGCAAGGCGTCTCACAGGAGGTATAGGACTGGCATTCGATGATGCATCACCATGTGAAGATTCATTCAGAGCAGAAGAAGAAAGTGCATTACTTTCCGCCTTCCACCGTGGGGGAATTCCTATCATAAACCCATTCACCACATCATTCAAAGTAGATTTAACTATTTTCAACAATTCAAAATATCACCACCCATTGGCCATTACATCCATGAAGAGATGTCAATAAAACCCCATACTATATGGTACATACAAAAACGTCTTTCTTAAAATTCTGTTTGAAAACGAGAGTCGGAAGCAATTTGCACTTGAAATAAATCTCCTTCAACATCATCAATTGGACTCAGGGAACCTCTCCAAAAATGAAGTCTCATGTCGTTGACAAACATGAGGTTTTCATTGAATTTCTACTATTGACACATAATTCCTTCAATATTCTGTCACTGCTGTCATATTTTGTGAATTTTACATTTTTTTCATGAGGTTAAACAACATTAATCCACTCTCACCTAAAAAAGCGTCCACAATTGCAGCGATCCCTCTCATAGCCTGATGGAATATGGTAGGAAGTACAGATAAACACGGATGTTGACACGGATCAACTACAGCTTCACTTGCGATTGCGTACTGTGATAAATAATAAGTAAACTGCGTTAATACTGTAATTGAAAATACATTGCTACCAAAATAGAATCTACATTACACATTGTCTTAAAAAGGGACTCAACTCACCTGTAAAAAATTTTGGGTCTGACTTATGATAGTGGGTTGGGTGAGTTCAACAGGATTGCCTACTATGTGAAGAAATCTAAACCATGTTTGAACAATGCAATCGTCAGTCATTCCTGCATGAGGGACGATATTTCCATCATCTTCACCTGTGCAAGATTATTGAATTGAAAATCTAATACAACCTGCTAGAAAGTTATCTCCAAGATGTGTTCATCTATGCATCACATGGTCCAGATAGTATTCTTAGATCTTACCCAGTTTGACGTAATCGGGTCCATACATGATAGTAAGGACACGCCCAGTGAGAAGAAGATTGATACGATTCCACTGATCAAACAAATTGGCTCGATGTCGCCAGGCCTGGCAAGATTCCCGGAGGGTTTTCCACAAAGGAGGAGATGGAAATGACTTCCCACATGCCAGCAACCATATTTCAAAGAGAACGTTCAACACCCTCTCACACAACTGATCTCCAATATCATCCTTGATTGATGGTGGGGACAGCAACGCATCATTGATTGCTATCAGAAAGAGTAATACGCATTCCCATGTTTCTCCGTCCAAAATTTCGGAGGTTTTGATTACATTTTGAAGAGCTCTTAACACTCTGTGACACAACACAGCTTGGCGATTTATAGTGTCTTGTGCTACAAAAAAAACATACCGTACAATAAATATTACACAAGCTTATAATCGTAACAATAGTTATCTGGTAATAATAATATATACTATCATAATGGTAATGGGATATGGGGTATAGTTTTTAATCAGAGATGTTTAAAAAGTACACGTTACCCAAATCAGTCCGATAAAGAAAAGGCCAGACTTGGAACAATACCAAACAGCACTTATTTAATTAATCAATTCACATGAACACATGATTAAGCTACGTTTACAGCAATCGCACATTCGTTAGGCATCATTTATTAAAGGTATTAAAAAATCATAAACTCAGATTTTAAAATTGCGCTATAGTTTACACTGCATTTTCTTTTCAAAGTCGACTAATATTGACACCCCGTTTATAGGATTTACAACTTTGGAATGAAAATTAACCTCATTTTGCACATCCACGTCACTTATGACGCATGTCAAAAACGTCATTTGATTTAAAGTTTGTTAGTAAAATAGTTTACAAATAAATACGTGTTGAATATTCTGTATAATATATTCTTAAAGCATTTTGAAAGCATTGATCGATGGATTTAAATTACAGTTCATATTAAACCCCTATGGCACTGATTATATTACTTAAGTTGGTAGTGAACATAGTAGAGAGAAACTCCCTTGCTCACTGGACTTTGTGTCATAGACCAAGTGGTAAGGCTCTTGACTTTTGCCTATGAAGACGGAAGAAGAAGTCTGTTTAATGAACAGGTCTCACTACTCTGTCGTGGAGACCTCCTTTAGAGTTGATGGGGATCGAACTCCCGTCTTCATAGGCAAAAGTCAAGAGCCTTACCACTTGGTCTAGTCCAGTGAGAAAGGCAGTTTCTCTCTACTATGTTCACTACCAACTTAAGTAATAATCAGTGCCATAGGGGTTTAATAAGAACTGTACCAGACAAAGTCTAATTTTACAGACGTCGAGAAAAAGAGCTTATGTTGAATATTCACTTCAAAGATAATCAATAATTTTAACATCAAGCTATCAATACCTTCTCCTTTTCTAGGAGTGAAGAGGTGGTATAGTTGATTAATCATCTTCCTTGCATAAAAATCAGGTCGCTCTGCCACGGGTTTAGGGACAGAAATCTTTGGAACAGGAGCGAGGCAAGATAGCCATTCACAGTAAATGCTAACACAATCTTTGATGATGTCATGTTCTGCAAATGGTAAACTCAGTCCGTAGCACACAACCTGAAACCATAAGCATAATTGCACAAACGACAACAGTTCATAAATGAAGAGGATTTTAAATCCATATGAATAAATATCAGTTATGAACCTGAAGACACCAATCAACTTCATTGTCTGTGTTGAAAGAGCTCGGAGAGGGCGGCTGAGAAATTCCAAGCGTCGAGACTACATGACGGACAACAGGAGTCACGACATCTTTTGCTGCTTCAGGTGGAAGACGTTCCAACACTGAACTACGTTCGGACGCCTTCTCAGACCAACCTGGAAGTGTCGTCCACTCCCAATACATTTCGTATCCTTAATTCTGTATTGCAACTATTGACGGATCAACTGGTAACAAGACGGATTCCATCAGCTGCAATTAACAAGAGCAAAGAGTAAGTAGTATGCACATTTTACAATACGTAGCTAACTTTTTTATTGAAAAATAACTACCAATCACACTTCGCTAGTATGCAAGATTTAAAATCCATGTGTTCCGAATTCGAATTTAATGGTTAAAACAATATCTGCGAGCTAAAACCAAATCTTACCTTGCAGTGTCAATAATTAAGACGGTCCTTCTTTCAGAACCCAAATCCAGTGATCTCGATCTCGTGATCCGGAAATTTCGTTGCAACAAGGGCAAGTTTTTCGTTTTCCTGCGTTTGACAATTTGTTTAATTAAGTAATACGTAAATATATCTTACTTTATTCATTTACCTTTATTTAAGAAACTCGAATGAAGTTGTATTATAGTCATGAAATTCTTGACAACACAGATGACAGATATGCACAAGTTTTTACTGAACTGTTTTGACTTCCGTCGTGTTTGAATTTCCCTCGCATGTGATTTCATGAGACTCAATAACCCTGCCAGGGTTGTCGAGTGATTCAATTCTGTCATTTCTGTCCTTATGGCTATTAATGTGTCCTTTTATAAAATAAATAAAGTTTATCAGTTTTGAATTTTCGGGATAACTAAAGGTGATACGAACTCCCAAGGAAAGACAGTGAAACACGAAGTCTTTTGTTAGCTTCAAGTTTCAAGATGTATGGCCTCTGTGATAATTTACTTCCAGATCCAATTATTACGTTCGTGGGAGCTTCAATATGGCTCTCTCCCTTTTCATGCATTGAGAATTGAGCAGTCTTTGTCTCTCCAGCATTATAACAGCCATTAGCATATTATACATGATTACTATTACTATAAGAAATGTGAGCAAAATAATAAGTAACAAGGTATCGGTTAGGTGTTAATACATTTAATATTTTGGATTAGTTTGGCAAAAGAATACCAGCGTAATGATGGATTCAGTGACTTCCCCCCAATCCCTGGACAACTAGTTATTTCTTTAGAAGATGATCTATCTGACTTACTGTTAGAAGAAGGCTGCATTTCAACGTCTGAAAATATTAGCAGTGAAGATGAAGATAGTGATGAGGATTCTGATTGTGAACCATGTAGTTTAACCCCGAAAAAATTGTTTTAAATGGTCAAATTAATTAGCATTGAAATTTTGATAATTTGCTTGAATTGTGTACATAGTTATATTGTGTAATAATAAGGCTTGTTAGTGTAATGCATGAAATATGAGCAGTTCAAAAAAACACCCAATCTTTTCTTCTTGAAGAGAGTAGTACACTAGTACACTTCATTATAAGCTATTCACAAGATTTTAAAAAATTAACATCTCATTGAGGATCATTTGGAAATCTGACATTCGCTGTGGGTACTGCTAATTGCTATTTTGACTTATCAATAAGAAGCATTCTTAATTCCTGTACCTAAATGAGTGATTACTGCTACTGCAATGCAGAATCTGCATGGAATAAGGAATAGATCTACAATATTCGAAAGCAATTAAGTATGCATTAATGCTGGTTGGATTGGGGCAGAGAGACACGACACAAGCAACTTACCCTGGAAATATAGTAGAACGACCAGCAGCGCGGGATACCTTGCATACTATGCAAATTGCAATGCAAAGTATCATTCAAGGCAAGAACACAGTGTCTTATGGAAATACTGCATGCATGCGTATGAAGAGGAAGACTCGATCTTTCGCGAAGACCGTGTGCAACAGTTAGTGCAACAGACAGACTGCACTCGAGTGACTCGAGTCTTCATCTTTCATTACTCCACAAAAGGCAGCCGACTACTAACAAGATCAATCATCATTACTGTCATTATTTTCCCGGTAAGAATAAGAATTTATGCAGTTTTAATTTGAAAACATGGCCTACTGCCACCTCTTTAGCTTTGTTGTTGTCACACACGCCAAAAACATGAAATAACGTTTATATAGCTCATCATGTATCAATTCACAATAATAATTTACCAATAACATAGTATTTTCCTTGTTTTTGCAGGCCCCAGAGACGAGAAAGCTACAAATAAATCATCAAAATGGCTGAAGGTCAAAAACAGGGACAGTTACGAACTGTAGTACTAGTTAACATCGAAGAAGGGTCGGAAGCTGCAGGGCTATTTGGACACATGTACAGAGGTTTCGTGAATCTTCTGAAGAGCCTGGACAACAAGTCCATCCGGTTGATAACTGTGGCCTCAGAAAAGGAACTTGCTGTGAAGATTTCGGAAAGTCAGCCCAAAGTGTTAATCTTCACGAATGACGTGGTTGCCGGAAAAAAATTCAAGCAAGCAGATGCAGTGAAGAAATTCATTTCCGAAGGTGGTCTTGTCGTATTGGCTTGCCACTTCTCATCATTTGTTCGGCCTATGACTCTTAACAATTTCTTCAAATCCCTTGGACTTCCTTGGAAAAGTGGGGCCTACAATCGGACAACTTTTGAAAAAACGACTGTCGGTCAATTCCTTCTCAATGCTGTGGATGATATGAAGACTGAGGACCAAATAAACGTGAAAGCAGCTCAACTTGCGGATGTTTCCCCTGATCAAATGCTGTACGTGCCTGCGGAAGGTGCAGTGACTAACTCTATGGTGTTTGCACCCGAACCTGCCGATCGAAATTCGACGATGGCTGCTTTTGGACGAGTTGGAAAGGGAGCCGTCGCTTTTGTTGGAGATGTCAATGCCGAAGATAAGGCAAATCGTTTGACCGTTGCTTTGTGCTTGGTCAACTGGTAAATCTACACTACTTTCTTCACTTTCCACATGAGGATGACTTTGAAGTTATGAAATTGAATGTATTGAATTTGTTTTGCGCATCGTATGTCTACTCGTGGGTTAAATATAAACTTGATTATCTCTCATATTTTTGTCATAACATTTCTAAAAAAAGACCATAATTTGGACTCTCAATTATCACGGTGGACGTTTGAATTTGAATGTTAGCTTTGTATAATTACTTTCTCAACTTAATTACTTTGTATTTCTTTGTATTGAAGTTTAATTGAGTCATTCCAACGAGGTTCATAGTTTATATTTATATAAAATAACATATAGTCGTCCGTCTATGTAATTTCCATCCAAAAAATCGTTGTACTGATACCAATTGAATCCAATGATAAAATAAAATGTTTCCTAAAAAATTCCCAATATTGTAGTACAGATCCGTTCAAGTGTATCTTTCTTGTGGTTGTAATCAACAGCATAGTACTGACTACATAATTATTATCACAATACACACATAGCGTGGTGGTACGGGATGTAAAATTTAGGAAATAACTTTTAGACGATCAACAACCGATGATGAGTTTGTGTTTTAACTTTTTAACCATTTAAGTTCAGTTTGTTCAAAAGAGAGAAATACTTCAGTCGCCGGGTGCGGTACGAAGTATTTTAACAATGCAATAGCCAGATTAAAGGATAATGCGATTCTGTAATTATCAGTAGTTCCATACTTCCATGAACTTCAACAGATTCTGCTATTCCTCCTCTCGTGAACAAAGGACCAAATGTAGACTTTTTAAAGTTTTATAAAGCTCAAAGCAATTAGCATGATATGATGTGACAACAGGAGAAAACATATAATATACATGAAACGCACATGCAAAAGTAATTCAATCTGGTATTTCATAAAGCTCGAACAAATTAGCAAAGTTGCTTACCATACTAACTCTTTGTTCAAATTGAATTGCAATACATAGATTGCCGATTGCCATTCTGTAGTATGGTTCGATGGAATCTACTTTACATCGACATACGACTTTCAACAGCATGATCAGCACGAATAACAATGAAAGTACCATCACCAACACGAGCACCGTAGATTCCACTACTTTTAAAAAGATAAGAAATCGGATGAGTTCTAAATATGGACGAATGCGGAAGAGAGTTGTATTCAAAAATGGAGATGCAGAGCTCATAACCTTCAAAATGACACTCAATATCATGTATATATGATTATTGAGCTTTTGAGGTCACGACCTTTGACCTTTGGTCATTCAACATTATGCCGAGGTCAGCAGCTTTTTTATGATACCCAATTGACATTTTAGGTTTTAAGGTCATAGGTCATGACAAAGGTTACAGGGTCAATCTGCTTGTGGGTTTGTGTTAGAGAGCTCCTAAGCTAGTGGTATCTAAGCACGTGACCTTGCGTGACCTGAGTGACCCTGATGACCCGCAGTGCTAATCTTTGAACTGACGGTAGTATGCCCTGAACATGCATGCAAAAGCACTTTTGGACTTAAGCTTTCCAGTGATACCTCACTTGATATTTAAGGTTATAAGGTCATAGGTCATGACCTAAAGCTCACAGGGTCATTATAATGGTTTAAATGTGTTAGAGAAGTCCTAAGCTTTCTAACGATACCACATATGGCTATACTTGGGGTTTCTAGGCCCGTGACCTGAGTGGCCCTGATGAATAACCTCTCAGAATGCTTTATATGGAAAGAATCCATCTGTGCACGAGCATTACTTCTGCTGAAAGTGGCAGGATTCCCGTTCTCTCGCTCTTCCCATAAGTATCTGCGATACTTAAAAAGGCGTAGGGCCATGGATTTATTCTCAACGTCACAGGCACAGGTTCTCCCGGACAGGTTAGGTCTCAAGAAATTCAGGCCGGTAGAACCCGTAGGGCAGGGTCTCTTTTGAGTTTCTGATTAGTTGAGGTAGTAATTGAAACCAGCGCGACGAACAATTCAATGACGCAATATATATTATTTACAAGTAAAAGAAATTATAAAATACAATCTGATTTGCCGTTGAGTTTAAAAAATACATGTAGATAGTCAGAAAAGCTGTGCTTAATTAATATAACACAGAATAAATCATGTTTGACTAATTTCAGACTTCGCAAGATCCCATGCTATTGCTCTTCTTGCTCCATTTCAGATGCTAGTTCCTTTACGGCACCAGCAGTATCATTAGGTGACTCGGCTGCATCTGTAGTCTGGTCCAGTTTTACTTGCTTTGTTGGGGGCTCGGTTTCTTTTCCAACTGAATTCGTTCCATCATCAGCTTGTTCTTCAAATTGTATAGGAGTGGGACCTCCTGGAACCACCACCTGCGCTTTGGTCACTAGGACAGTAGCGTCGGGTATACTCTGTAAAATTTTTAGAGCGAATTTTTAGAGCTATGCAAAAAGTTATTATACGACATTTCATCACACTCAACACTACCTTAACTTTTTCGACTTCTTCTTTACTAGCTGTTTCCAATTTTTTCATGTATATTTCATACACGAACTGTGCCATTTGAGGCATGTCTGTTATTATCACAGGGTCTTTAGTATACTTGTCGGAAACATTCCTTTGTGTTGGATACATCTCAGTAGGATGAATGTGAAGCAGGGGAGGTCTTCGAGTAAGCTGGAAAATTCAAATTAAAAATGAAACAGACATAGTTTGCTTGACATAAATCAAGTAAATGGTCAAATGGTTTACAATAGAAAATGCAGGCGTCAGCTCAAAGCAGTTAGAAAATAACGGAATTCTCGCGAAGATGTATAAACCAAGGCGAGCTCTCGACATCGCAACAATCAATCGCCTAACGTCTCGTAGATGTCCCACGGTCTTCGTTCGTACAAGTGATAGTAAAACATAATCGTTTTGCTGCCCTTGATACTTGTCAACAGTCGACACCTAGAAAATTTAGAAATTGACAATTTAAAATTTGAATTCCCAAAATTCTACACGCTTCCGCTACGCTTTCTTTGATAACATACTTTGTGAGGTTCCCCGATCCAAGGATTAACGGAACACCGTGTATTTATAACATCTTTAATGAGAGCCTTCTGTCCGTTGTAGGTGGTTAAGATAGTGATTTTTTCAGCCGGATACCCTAGAAGCCGCATATACATGTATGTTGCAACAACGTACTCGGCTTCCGCAAGGTTCTGTAATCATAAACATATAAAAACGTCTACAACGTCAAAAGCGCCGTTTTCAGGTGACTTAAGGAGTTGCAGTTGCGTACCTGGAAAAAGTAGGGGCTCGGTTCCGATTCTCCAACACCATTGTAGTTGTCTACGTTGATTAACTGGTAATCAAATGCGAACCCAGGATTTGCCAATTTGTACTCTAACTGCTCCATAACATGAGGAAGATTTCCCAAGTTTTTGTACCTCCATTGATATAATTGAGCGATACTGTAAAGCAATAAACCACCAATCATTGTCTTTCGCGTCTCTGCTTTAGTGCTGCATTATGTTCTTAGTTATTATTAATATTTAATATATAAATATTGTTTTAATATTTACCTTGGTCTAGCTCGGCCCTGTGCATCTAGTTCAACAGTAGGCACACCTAAGCGAACAAATCTTGAAAAAAGAGATTGCTCCATGTTTCCGTACTTCTGAAAAGCCATATTTTTTATCACAGGTGGAAGTTGGTGGTGGTCACCGATCATTATCCAACGCTTCAGACGAGTTCGTCCTTGCTCAGGGTTTTGTAGAAGAAGAGGTATAAACGTTTCAATTTCAAGAATTTGGGCTGCCTCTTCCATAAGAATGTTATCATACTGAAAAACTGAAAGAATCAAAAAACACAAGTCACAATAATTCCTTCAATTTCATTTCTACCGACTATGTTGTGATTTTATAAATCAACACTCACTTAAATCCACCAGCTCTTTCCTCTTCAAAGCAGCATGTGTACAGGTCATTGCAATTATTTTCGCCTCTTTTACCAACAAATAACGCGACCTGTCGAGTCCAGTTCGTAAGAGCTCAAATGCTCTGAACTCGTCAAGCTGCTCAAAAATCCGCTTAATGTATCTAAAACAGCCTTCAGCTGTTTCTAAGTCCTCTTCATAAGATTTTCCTTTAAACAGTGGTTGGGGAGCATCCGCAAAGAAATTGTGGAAAGGAAAAGATGTACTGATTACATCGACGGAAGTAGCCTAAAATTATAAACTTATAATAGCACGATACACCATAAAAGATCAATAATTAGGTATTAATTTTCCTTATGTTACAAGACACCATACCTTTCCAGATTTAGGTTTCACTTTCATCATGAAAGCTTCCCAGTTAGCCAAGACGTGGTGAACGAAAAAGAAACCACTCGTTTCACAAGTGTACGCGACGTCGCCAACTGCATTCAAGGATTTTTGAAGTCGATCTACCTCGTCAAGTAAGTCGATTCGTTTTGCTAAAACGAAGTTGACCCTTCCGTATCGACTAAAATCTTTTTCGGTCTCCAGCTCTTCCTCGCCATGTCCAAGACGAAGGAGATGTCTTTCGTCAACATCCAATGCAATAATTTTTTCGAAAAGCTGATTTAAGGCTTGATTAGAATGAGTTACAATAAGCGTTCTTTGATCAGGAAAGTTGTGGTAGATGTTGGAGATTATCTGTGTAGCGACATCCGTTTTTCCTAATATTATATTAAAGCCTCATTACAGGAACCATACATTACTATCAATATTTCGGATTAAAATTAAATCCCAAGGGTTTTAATTGAGTTACAAACCTGTTCCTGGTGGACCAACGACCAGAGTTAACCCAGGCTGCATGCCACTTCGAATGGCCTCCACTTGAGTCGGAGTGAAACGAATTTTATTGCTAAAATTGTAGAATCATTATTTAGTTGTATTTATTACATTTACATCCCAAAAATGGAGCGAGATCAACTTACGAATTAGGTTCATCCTTAGGATACGGCCCTCTGTTTGGCAGCACATATGATTCTGCAAAGATTTTCTTCGTTGGCTTATCAGTAACATCATTTTTCTTTTTTTCTTGCACATCCTCAAAGAGTAATCTGCAAAATAAAATCAGCAAATGTTATCCTTTCCACTGGTAGTTTCAGTTTGCTGATATAGTATAGCAGAATTTTGTAAAGCCATTGGTAGCTCAAGAATACAAGTAACTAAATAAATTCATGTATTTAAATCTGCAAATTATACCTGAATGGTTTGGTAACAGGTGCTGCACCGTCGTCTTTTACAACCACTTCGTACTCAGGAAAACTGGATATAACATGATCTTTGTCCAGAAATGTGTCATTGAAATCCAAAGCTGGTAATTCATTCGGCATTCTATATAAAAATTCAGAATTCAACATTAAATTATCAGTTCGTAATTTGCCAAATAAATAGAATTTCACTAGCTTATTTGTGCGTAAAGGTACACCTTATAATTCATGTAAGAACTAAAATTGTTTGAGACCACTATTGAGGTAATACATCATACGTTAGTACCACATTTCACGAAACCCGTATAGAGTATACTCTATGCACTACTACTATGCTGTGGTGCTAGCGCCGCCGCCACCGCCAGCACCGTTTTGTGACTACTCTCGATCCAGTAAACAATTTTGAATTTCGCTTTCACAGAAACGTTAGTGATACTTACTGGCAGCCTGAGTATTAATTTTGACCTTTCAGGTCAACTTGGTCACTAAGGTCTCATAAGGTCACATGCTATTCAAGTACACCTACCATTATGTGTGGTATCGTTGAAGATAGTACTAACCTACTGTTCCAAAAAATAACACATTATAATAGGTCATGTGATCTGAAGGTCAACAGTAATGTAAAATGTAAACTAATTTCTACGGTTTTAGGCCGCACCAGTTAATAGCTCTATTCGCTCTACTCTCGCTTGGACATGATATACACCAATAAGGCACAAGGTGATGGTTTTTGGTTGTTGCATTGACGTTTTCATAGACTGGATTAATTTACTCAGCATTACACTGGTTCTTACTTTAGAGGAGAATTCATAGATATTATACCTTGAGTAATGAGCGGAGCCAGGATCTCCATATCCTAGAATAATATCATGCAGCCAGTCAGGCACAACGCAATTTATATTCATGAGATCACGAATAGTTTCCAATACTGCTTTGAAGTTATTCTCCTTAGGTTTACGACGAATGAACACATTGAATGTCTCGTACACATCCTGTAAAAAATAGTTGTTTTCTGTATATTAAGTCGTTCATGTACTGCACTCATCTTTAGTAAATACTCCACTAACTTCCTTTCCTGCAGCAATGTTATCCAGATCAATCTGATACTGGTTGTTATCCAGCAAAACTCGAAATGTTCGTGTGCCTCCAGGTATATGCGGCTTAGGGTCAGGTCCTTCTTCGATGACCCTACCATTGGCGTCTAACATTCCCTCTATTTCGCATCCACGGACATAAGCTAGTCCAACTTGGGAAATGAAGTCTCCACGGAGGTCATATTTAACGACTGCAAGAAATATATTATGGAGCCAGTGTTCTTTAATCAACAAAACCTGGCACAAATTGATTAAATTAAACTAGCTTACGATCAGTATTGGGTGGTTTCACAGTGACCAAAAAGCAAGAGTCATGTCGTCGGAGACATTCCCATTCTTTTTTAACTGCTGGTTTGACATTTAAATTAATAGCAACATCCGCCCTGACCCTGGAGGGCTTATTTTCCCCAAGATTAGGCTTAGCTACTTGAACGACAGCAAAACGGGATATCGGTTGCGCCATTCTCGCCCAACCGTGGAATAGTGTCGATCCATCTTCGGCTCTCCAAGGTTTAAGTCGAAAGACTGAATCTTCAATATCCTGACGAATTTGATCTACAACAAAATTACGATATGTAATTATACGTTAATTACAAAAATCAATTTAAAAATGAATAGTCAATGATTAAAATCTCTTACAAGTAGATTCCAATCGAAACAGCTCAAAGTTTCTCAATAAATAGTCATGAAGAGTAAGAAACTGTAGATTCAATTTCGGCAAGGCCAGAACTTGTCCTGACGCGCTATGATAATCTGAAGGAACAACATTCTCATCCCAAATCATTTCCTCGGTAGGATACAGTGCCATGGAGTTCAGTCTTTTTATCTGGGAAACACGTCGCTCATATCTAAATACGAGTGTTTCTAGAAGAAATTGATAAGTCACGGAAGCGTTTTCGGTAGCATTTTTGTCAACTAAGTGGAGTGATACAGCTAGATCCTTCAGTTGCTCCAAACTAGAATGATAAAATTATCATAAATACAAAAACATTTCAATTGCATCATTTACAGTTAAATACATAAAAGATTGCTTGCTAATAACAGGTAGAGACAATCAATTATTTTACACATTACGATGCTGGTGTATATACTAAAATAGTTTGAGACCACTATTGAGGTAATTCATCATACGTTAGTACCACATTTCACGTAACCCGTATAGAGTATACTCTATACACTACTACTATGCTGTGGTGCTAGCGCCGCCGCCACCGCCAGCACCGTTTCGAGACTACTCTCGATCCAGTGAACAATTTTAAATTTCGCTTTCACAGAAACGTTAGTGGTATTTGATACTAGCCAGAGTATGAATTCGGACATACTAGGTCAATTAGGTCACTAAGGTCTCATTAGGTCACATGCTATATAACAGTTTAACTGTCCCCACCATCATGTGTGGTACCGTTGAAGAGCTACTAGTCTGCTGCTCCAAAATAACCTACACAATATAATAAGTCATTTGATCTGAAGGTCAACAGTTACGCAAGATCCGAACTCAATTCTACAATTCTAGGCTGTTAACACCAACACCGCTATTCGTACTACTCCTCTCTTACATAGAATACAAACGATCGAAGTTGTTCTAATGGAATATCACGATTTGGATTGATGCATGATAGACGAGTTCACACATGCAAGCCTTGCTATATAGTCCATTAAATGTAGCAGGCACAATAGAGATTCAGGTCAACAGTCACGATTTTTAGTATTTAAATTTGACTTTTCGAGTTCACAAGTGAAATCGACATTTTATAAATCAGTATGATTTCCTAGTTCCTTTTTTAGTTCTTAGATTAATTGTGTACCAATATTTCAGCTATTACTGCGTAAAATTATGCTCCACTAGCGAATGCTAGATGAAACTATAAAATACTAAAAGCCTAAAACGGGCACAAATAGGCTTTTGAAAATTATACTGTTTTATAACATGCCAATTTCAAACAAATAAACTTGTAAATATGTGTTTTAAAAGCCCGTATAGTTAGTCATTTAATCAGAAAGGGAAACAAGAAACAGGTTGAGAGAGACGGCGCGTGAAAACAGTAACAGGTAGTAAGTAATATGAGGCTTCGATCCGAGTTTGCGAAAAGTCTACTAAATTATATCTTTTACGTTGTGCATTTAATTCATAATTGTTAACACTGAGCTTGATGAACGTGTTAAATTAATTATTAATGCGAACTCCTATCCAACACCTCTGCTCTAATACCTACTTCCCTTGCTCATACTACCATCGATCACTGTTAAGTGTAACCGTCTTTAGCCCAAGTTAACCTATGCGCTACAATGGTCCATTTAACCATTCAATCTCTCCTATTTATAATCAGCCAGATCACTGAATCACATCTTTGTTTGCTGTCGCCATTAGTAGATTGACCAGTCGCCATAATTTTCTAATATTTATACCATTTTGGTAAAAGTCTCGTCCCTTGGTTGCTTATTAGCAAAAAATCTTGCTTTGTTATTATTAGACAGTAATAATTGTACCTCAAAGATTTGAAGTTCTTCAATAAAGCAGCTTTCGTGTCAATGCTATTCACATTGCTCAATGCAAACTGCTTTAAATCTGAAAACTTTTGAAACACGATCTCCTGGAAAAAAGGGATTTAAGAGAGTTACGTAAACTATTTCTCAATAACCTTGATTGTAGTAAACAAAATGTAACTGACCTGTAAGCAAATCACTTTTTTATAATGCTCGTTCATAACTTCAAGTTCCGTCATAGAATCCCCAGACTCGTTGCAAATTTCGAAATTCGCATAAAATTTCAAGCGATCTAACAGCTATAATTTCATAAAT
>Ga0194135_10000226_pt1 | contig 32683 bp, 34 predicted proteins | sample LitLau_LLRF_2013_FD_134024 | JGI IMG/M metagenome (GOLD analysis project Ga0194135, IMG submission 134024) | Freshwater sediment microbial communities in response to fracking from North America - Little Laurel Run_MetaG_LLRF_2013 (version 2) | ecosystem: Environmental > Aquatic > Freshwater >... | reverse complement strand
GACAGTGCCTTCCATTTCGAAGCTGTCTTCTTTCGACATGCAGTAAAGCCCTCGGTATCCAATGAATGGCCCGGTGCAACTGCGCCAGGCAAAAGCGGCGTGCATTGTGCCCGAAAAGTGGGGTTTAAGCCAAGACCTTCTAGTTGAGGATCACCCATCTCTGGTTAACCAGTAGCTCTATGGGGCGGTATTGGGTCTTGTAGCTCATTTTTTTGCAGTTTTTGATCCAGTACCCGAGGTAGACCGCATCCAGGCCCTGGCGCAGGGTTTCGCCGATTTGCCAGAGAATCGCATAACGCCCCAGGCTGCGGTGTTCTTCGTCGGGTTCATAAAAGGTGTAGACCGCAGAAAGGCCGTTGGGCAGCAGATCGGTAACCGCTACTGCCAGCAGGCGACCCTCCAGGCGGAACTCATAGAAGCGCGAGAAGGGCAGATCCCGTACCAGAAAGGTCGAGAACTGGTCGCGGCTGGGGGGGAACATGTCGCCATCGGCGTGGCGTTGCTCGATATAGCGTTGATACAGCTCGAAATATTCTTCGCTGAACGCCGGTTTGCTCGCTTGTACCTTCAGGTCGCTGTTGCGTTTGAGGATGCGTCTTTGTTGGCGGTTGGGCAGGAACTGCGCCACGGGGATGCGCGCCGGCACACAAGCGTTGCAATTTTGGCAATGAGGCCGGTACAGGTGATCACCACTGCGGCGAAAGCCCATTTCCGACAGATCCGCATAAACATGCACGTCCATGGGCTGGCTGGGATCGAGGAACAAGGTAGTGGCCTGTTCGTCGGGCAGGTAGCTGCAAGAATGGGGTTGAGTGGCATAAAACTTCAGGCGCGCCAACTCGGTCATGAGTCAACCCTCGGAATAAGCTTTGAAATTAAGTGTAAGCCACTGCCGTCAAACCCGCCTAGGAAACCCATATGGCGCGGCTAGGCTGATCCAGGTGCTGCTTGAGGTACTTGAGGTAGTCGGCAAATTCCGCTCGGGTGATGGATCTCGCCCCTAGGCTGTGCAGATGCTCGGTGGGCATCTGGCAGTCGATCAGCACAAAGCCCCACGCCTTCAGATGCTGCACCAGGATCGCGAAACCGAATTTCGAGGCGTTGTCGGCGCGGCTGAACATCGACTCGCCAAAAAACAGCTGGCCCATGGCCAAGCCATAAAGGCCGCCTACCAACTCACCCTCATCCCAGACTTCCACGGAATGAGCGTGGCCGCGCTGGTGCAATTGCAGATAGGCCTGCTGCATGGCCTCGCTGATCCAGGTGCCGTCGGCGTAAGCGCGTGGGGCTGCGCAGGCGCTGATCACGGCAGCGAAATCCTGGTCGAAGGTCACGGCATAGCGCTGTTTGCGCAGCAGCTTGCCCAGGCTGCGGGATATGTGCAGCTCATCAGGGAAGAGCACGGTGCGAGGATCGGGAGACCACCAGAGGATGGGCTGGCCTTCAGAGAACCAGGGGAAGCAGCCATGGCGATAGGCCTGGACCAGACGGTCGGGCGATAGATCACCCCCTGCAGCCAGCAGTCCGTTGGGCTCGCGCATGGCTTTTTCCAGTGGGGGGAAGTCAAGGTTGTTGCGTTGTAACCAGGTCAGCATGGCATCCAGACTTGTGGCAGGGGAGGGCGGTGGCGGGTCAGTGCTGACCCGCCACAAGCGTAGGGCGAGGGGTTAGTGGTCGTCGAGGAATTTTTCCGCATCCAGGGCTGCCATGCAGCCAGCTCCCGCAGAAGTAATGGCTTGGCGGTAGACGTGATCGGCCACATCGCCGGCGGCGAATACTCCCGGGATGCCAGTAGCGGTGGCGTCGCCTTCGCTGCCGCCCTTGACCAGCAGGTAGCCGTCACGCATCTCCAGTTGCCCCTGGAACAGGTCGGTATTGGGCTTGTGGCCGATGGCGATAAACACCCCGGCCAACGCCAGGTCCTTGGTGGCTCCGCTGTGGCTGTCCTGCAGGCGGGCACCGGTCACGCCGCTGGCATCCCCCAGCACTTCTTGCAGATGCTGGTTCCAGTGCAGGCGAATATTGCCGTTGGCGGCCTTGTCGAACAGTTTGTCCTGAAGGATTTTCTCCGCGCGAAGCTTGTCGCGGCGGTGCACCAGGTGCACTTCCTTGGCGATGTTGGACAGGTACAGGGCCTCCTCCACGGCGGTATTGCCGCCACCCACCACTGCCACCACCTGATTGCGATAGAAGAAGCCGTCGCAGGTGGCGCAGGCGGAAACCCCTTTGCCGGCAAACGCTTCTTCCGATGGCAGGCCCAAGTACTGCGCCGACGCGCCGGTGGCGATGATCAGTGCGTCGCAACTGTAGGTGCCACTGTCGCCGATGAGGATAAAGGGGCGCTGCTGCAACTGAGCGGTATGAATGTGGTCATAGACGATCTGGGTGTCGAAGCGTTCGGCGTGCCGCTGCATGCGCTCCATCAATACCGGCCCGGTCAGGCCTTCGACATCGCCGGGCCAGTTGTCCACTTCGGTGGTGGTGGTCAGTTGCCCACCGGCTTGCAGCCCGGTGATGACCGTGGGTTTGAGGTTGGCACGGGCGGCGTAGACCGCGGCGCTGTAACCGGCAGGGCCGGAGCCCAGAATGATCAGGCGGGAATGCTGTGCTTGGTTCATAAAAACACCTCATAAGCCTTTGTCACAAAAGAGAATGCATGCTCCAATTGAACAGTGCGTATTACGCAATTGGCTATGCTTAACAGACTGTTCTGACGTGGCATGGTGTGAACAAACCCGTACAATACGACGATGTACCAGGCTTATTCAGAATTGCACCGTTTCAGAAGCAAGGGGCAGAGTGTTAAAAGTAGCCCCAGTTACGCCGGTCAACTTTATTTACCTGCTCGGATTGAGCAGTATCTTGTTAGTCAATCACCCGTTGGACGCGCCTATGGCGCAGGAAAAGACGCGTTTTGAAGAAATCCACCGCAGCACCTAAACCTGTTGTTCCGCTCTGGCGTCAGCAATTGCACTACCGGCTCAAGGAAGGTGCATTGATCGCCATTGGAGCCCTGTGCCTGTTCTTGATGATGGCACTTCTGACCTATGGGAAAGATGATCCGGGCTGGAGTCATAACAGCAAGATCGAAGATGTGCAGAACTTCGGTGGTCCCGCCGGTTCTTACAGCGCCGATATCCTGTTTATGGTGTTGGGTTACTTCGCTTATATCTTCCCGCTGTTGTTGGCGATCAAGACCTATCAGATCTTCCGTCAACGCCATGAACCCTGGCAGTGGAGCGGCTGGCTATTTTCCTGGCGGCTGATCGGCCTGGTGTTCCTGGTGTTGTCCGGCGCTGCGCTGGCCCATATCCATTTTCATGCGCCCACCGGCCTGCCGGCCGGCGCTGGTGGTGCCCTTGGCGAAAGCCTGGGTGACCTGGCCAAGAATGCCCTGAACGTGCAGGGCAGTACCCTGATGTTCATTGCCCTGTTCCTGTTCGGCCTGACGGTGTTCACCGACCTGTCCTGGTTCAAGGTCATGGACGTCACCGGCAAGATCACTCTTGATCTGTTCGAGCTGTTCCAGGGCGCGGCCAATCGCTGGTGGGATGCCCGCGTGGAGCGCAAGCAACTGGTGGCGCAACTGCGCGAGGTGGATGCGCGGGTCGATGAAGTCGTGACACCGAATATTGCCGACAAACGCGAGCAGGCCAAGGTCAAGGAGCGCCTGATCGAGCGCGAGCAGGCTTTGAGCAAGCACATGTCCGAACGCGAGAAGCAGGTGCCGCCGGTCATCACTCCAGTGGCCGTCAAGCCGCCCGAGCCCAGCAAGCGCGTGCAGAAAGAGAAGCAGGCGCCGCTGTTCGTCGACAGCGCGGTGGAAGGCACTTTGCCGCCGATCTCGATTCTCGATCCGGCAGAAAAGAAGCAGCTCAATTATTCGCCCGAATCCCTGGCCGCCGTCGGTCACCTGCTGGAAATCAAGCTCAAGGAATTCGGCGTCGAGGTCGCGGTGGACTCGATCCACCCGGGCCCGGTGATTACCCGTTACGAAATCCAGCCGGCGGCGGGGGTCAAGGTCAGTCGTATCGCCAACCTGGCCAAGGACCTGGCCCGCTCCCTGGCCGTGACCAGCGTGCGGGTGGTGGAAGTGATTCCCGGCAAGACCACCGTGGGCATCGAGATCCCCAACGAAGACCGGCAGATCGTGCGCTTCTCCGAAGTGCTTTCGACCCCGGAATACGACAACTTCAAATCCCCGGTCACCCTGGCCCTGGGTCACGACATCGGCGGCAAGCCGATCATCACCGACCTGGCGAAAATGCCTCACCTGCTGGTGGCCGGTACCACCGGTTCCGGTAAGTCGGTGGGGGTCAACGCGATGATCCTGTCGATCCTGTTCAAGTCCGGCCCGGAAGACGCCAAGCTGATCATGATCGACCCGAAGATGCTCGAACTGTCGATCTACGAAGGCATTCCGCACTTGCTGTGCCCGGTGGTCACCGACATGAAGGATGCGGCCAACGCCCTGCGCTGGAGCGTCGCGGAGATGGAGCGGCGCTACAAGCTCATGGCCAAGATGGGCGTGCGCAACCTTTCGGGCTTCAACGCCAAGGTCAAGGAAGCGATTGAAGCCGGTACGCCGCTGGCGGACCCGCTGTACAACCGCGAAAGCATCCACGACGAAGCGCCGCTGCTGACCAAGTTGCCGACCATCGTGGTGGTGGTGGACGAATTCGCCGACATGATGATGATCGTCGGCAAGAAGGTCGAAGAGCTGATCGCCCGTATCGCCCAGAAGGCCCGGGCCGCCGGTATCCACCTGATTCTCGCCACCCAGCGGCCGTCGGTTGACGTGATCACCGGCCTGATCAAGGCCAACATCCCGACCCGCATGGCGTTCCAGGTGTCGAGCAAGATCGACTCGCGGACCATCATCGACCAGGGCGGCGCCGAACAACTGCTGGGCCACGGTGACATGCTCTACATGCCGCCGGGCACCAGCCTGCCGATCCGTGTCCACGGCGCCTTCGTCTCCGACGACGAAGTGCACCGCGTGGTGGAGGCCTGGAAACTGCGGGGTGCGCCGGAATACAACGACGACATCCTCAACGGTGTCGAAGAGGCGGGTAGCGGTTTCGAAGGCAGCAGCGGCGGTGGCGACGGCGATGATCCGGAAGCCGACGCGCTTTACGACGAAGCCGTGCAGTTCGTCCTGGAAAGCCGCCGGGCCTCGATCTCGGCGGTACAGCGCAAGCTGAAGATCGGCTACAACCGCGCTGCCCGGATGATCGAAGCCATGGAAATGGCCGGAGTGGTGACGGCTATGAACACCAACGGCTCCCGCGAAGTGCTGGCGCCGGGCCCGATGCGCGACTGATCCCTGTTTCGCTTGCAGCGGCGTGAAGTCACGCCGCTCGTATACCCATCCAATTAATGAGGAATTCCATGCGCCTGATTCGCATGTTGCTGCTGCCGGTATTGGCTGTGACCACCTTGTCGGCCCACGCCGACCCCAAAGACGTGGCGCGCCTGACCCAGTTGCTGGAAAAGTCCCAGACCCTGACCGCGCGTTTCTCCCAGCTGACCCTGGACGGCAGCGGCACCCAGTTGCAGGAAACCGCCGGCGAAATGTCCCTGCAGCGCCCGGGCCTGTTCTACTGGCACACCGATGCGCCGCAAGAGCAATTGATGGTTTCCGACGGCCAGAAAGTTTCCCTGTGGGACCCGGACCTGGAGCAAGTGACCATCAAGAAGCTTGACCAGCGCCTGACCCAGACCCCGGCCCTGTTGCTCTCCGGTGACGTGTCGAAAATCAGCGAGAGCTTCGACATCACCTCCAAGGAAGCCGGCGGCGTGATGGATTTCACCCTCAAGCCGAAAACCCGTGACACCCTGTTCGACAGCCTGCGCCTGTCGTTTCGCAACGGCATGATCAACGACATGCAGTTGATCGACAGCGTCGGCCAGCGCACCAATATCCTGTTCACCGGGGTCAAGGCCAACGAAGCGATCCCGGCGTCCAAGTTCAAGTTCGACATCCCCAAGGGTGCCGATGTGATCCAAGAGTAAGCAGCCGCAACCGCAAGGTTTCGAAGGTAGTCCATGGACCTGTTTCGTAGTGCCCCGATCGCCCAGCCGCTGGCCGCCCGCCTGCGTGCCACCAACCTGGACGAGTACGTCGGTCAGCAGCATCTGCTGGCCCGGGGCAAGCCGCTGCGCGAGGCCTTGGAGCAGGGCGCCCTGCATTCGATGATCTTCTGGGGCCCGCCGGGAGTGGGCAAGACCACCCTGGCGCGGCTGCTGGCGGAAGTCTCCGATGCTCACTTCGAAACCGTCTCGGCGGTGCTGGCCGGGGTCAAGGAGATCCGCCAGGCGGTGGAAATCGCCAAGCAGCAGGCCGGGCAATACGGGCGGCGGACCATTCTGTTCGTCGACGAAGTGCACCGCTTCAACAAGTCCCAGCAGGATGCCTTCCTGCCCTATGTGGAAGACGGCACGCTGATCTTTATCGGCGCCACCACGGAAAACCCGTCCTTCGAACTCAACAATGCGCTGCTGTCCCGGGCCCGGGTCTATGTGCTCAAAAGCCTGGATGAAGCGGCCCTGGGCACTCTGGTCCAGCGCGCCCTGACTGAAGAGCGTGGGCTGGGCAAGCGCCAGTTGAGCCTCAGCGATGAAGGTTTCCAGATGCTGCTGTCGGCGGCCGATGGCGATGGCCGGCGCATGCTCAACCTGCTGGAAAACGCCTCGGACCTGGCGGAAGACGGCGGCGAGATCGGCGTCGATCTGTTGCAAAGCCTGTTGGGGGATACCCGCCGCCGTTTCGACAAGGGCGGCGAGGCGTTCTATGACCAGATTTCCGCGTTGCACAAATCCGTGCGCGGCTCCAACCCCGACGGCGCCCTGTACTGGTTTGCGCGCATGCTCGACGGCGGCTGCGACCCGCTGTACCTGGCCCGGCGCGTGGTGCGCATGGCCAGCGAAGACATCGGCAACGCCGACCCGCGGGCTTTGAGCCTGTGCCTGGCGGCCTGGGATGTGCAGGAGCGCCTGGGCAGCCCCGAAGGCGAGCTGGCAGTGGCCCAGGCCATCACCTACCTGGCCTGCGCGCCGAAGAGCAACGCCGTGTACATGGGCTTCAAGGCCGCCATGCGCGCCGCTGCCGAGCACGGCTCGCTGGAAGTGCCGATCCACCTGCGCAATGCCCCGACCAAGCTGATGAAGCAACTGGGCTACGGCGACGAATACCGCTACGCCCACGACGAGCCGGATGCCTACGCCGCCGGTGAAGACTATTTCCCCGAAGAGCTGGAGCCCTTGCCGCTCTACCAGCCGGTGCCCCGTGGCCTGGAGCTGAAGATCGGCGAGAAGCTCAAGCACCTGGCCGCCCTGGACCGGGCCAGCCCCCTGCAGCGGAGAAAACCTTGACCCCCCTGATCCTCGCAGTCTCCGCCGGCGGCGTGGCCGGCACCCTATTGCGCTTCACCACGGGCAACTGGATCAACGCCAATTGGCCGCGGCACTTCTATACCGCGACGCTGGCCGTTAATATCGTGGGCTGCCTGCTGATCGGCGTGTTGTACGGACTGTTCCTGGTCCGTCCGGAAGTGCCGATCGAAGTGCGCGCCGGGTTGATAGTGGGCTTCCTCGGTGGCCTGACGACTTTTTCATCCTTTTCACTGGATACCGTGCGTCTGCTGGAAAGCGGACAAGTGGCGCTGGCCCTGGGCTACGCGGCACTGAGCGTATTCGGCGGGCTGCTTGCTACCTGGGCCGGCCTGTCCTTGACCAAACTTTGATAAACGAGAGAACGACATGCTCGATTCCAAACTGTTACGTAGCAACCTTCAGGACGTAGCGGATCGTCTGGCATCCCGCGGCTTTGCCCTGGATGTGGCACGCATCGAAGCGCTGGAAGAACAGCGCAAGACCGTGCAGACCCGCACCGAGCAACTGCAGGCTGAACGTAACGCGCGCTCCAAGTCCATCGGCCAGGCCAAGCAACGCGGCGAAGACATCGCCCCGCTGATGGCCGACGTTGAGCGCATGGGGAACGAGCTGAGCACCGGCAAGGCCGAGCTGGAAAGCATCCAGAGCGAACTGGATTCGATCCTGTTCGGTATTCCCAACCTGCCTCACGAGTCGGTGCCGGTGGGTGAAGACGAAGACGGCAACGTTGAAGTGCGCCGCTGGGGCACCCCGACCACCTTCGACTTCCCGATCAAGGACCACGTGGCCCTGGGCGAAACCCACGGCTGGCTGGATTTTGAAACCGCGGCCAAGCTGTCCGGCGCGCGCTTCGCCTTGCTGCGCGGCCCGATCGCTCGTCTGCATCGCGCCCTGGCGCAATTCATGATCAACCTGCACACCAGCGAGCACGGTTACGAAGAAGCCTACACCCCATACCTGGTGCAGGCTCCGGCGCTGATGGGCACCGGCCAGTTGCCGAAGTTCGAGGAAGACCTGTTCAAGATCACTCGCGAAGGCGAGGCCGATCTGTACCTGATTCCGACCGCTGAAGTGTCGCTGACCAACATCGTGGCTGGCGAGATCCTCGATCCGAAGCAGCTGCCGCTGAAGTTCGTCGCTCACACCCCGTGCTTCCGCAGTGAAGCCGGTGCTTCGGGCCGCGACACCCGCGGCATGATCCGCCAGCACCAGTTCGACAAGGTCGAGATGGTCCAGGTGGTCGAGCCGTCGACTTCCATGGAAGCCCTGGAAAGCCTGACCGCCAACGCCGAAAAGGTCCTGCAACTGCTGCAACTGCCGTACCGCGTACTGGCCCTGTGCACCGGCGACATGGGCTTTGGCGCGATCAAGACCTACGACCTGGAGGTCTGGGTGCCGAGCCAGGACAAATACCGCGAGATCTCCTCGTGCTCCAACTGCGGCGACTTCCAGGCCCGGCGCATGCAGGCACGCTTCCGCAACCCGGAAACCGGCAAGCCTGAGCTGGTGCACACTCTCAACGGCTCCGGCCTGGCCGTGGGCCGTACCCTGGTGGCGGTGCTGGAGAACTACCAGCAAGCCGACGGTTCGATCCGCGTGCCGGAGGTGCTGAAGCCTTACATGGGCGGCCTTGAGGTCATCGGCTAAATGGAATATCTGCCGCTGTTTCACAACCTTCGCGGCAGTCGTGTGTTGGTGGTCGGTGGAGGGGAGATTGCCTTGCGCAAATCCCGTCTGCTGGCCGATGCCGGTGCGCAGCTGCGAGTGGTCGCACCTGAAATAGAAGCGCAATTGCAGGAACTGATCGTCGCCAGCGGCGGTGAGTCCCGGCTGCGCGGGTATGTCGAGGCTGACCTCGACGGCTGCACCCTGATCATCGCCGCCACCGACGACGAATCCCTCAATGCCCAGGTTTCCGCCGATGCCCATCGGCGTTGCGTCCCGGTCAACGTGGTGGACGCGCCGGCCCTGTGCAGCGTGATCTTCCCGGCCATCGTCGACCGTTCGCCGCTGGTCATCGCGGTGTCCAGCGGCGGCGATGCGCCGGTGCTGGCGCGGTTGATCCGGGCCAAGCTGGAAACCTGGATTCCTTCCAGCTACGGCCAGTTGGCCGGCTTGGCGGCGCGTTTCCGCGCTCAGGTCAAAGGCCTGTTTCCGGATGTGCAGCAGCGCCGGGCGTTTTGGGAAGACGTGTTCCAGGGCCCTATCGCCGATCGCCAACTGGCGGGGCAGGGTGCGGAAGCCGAGCGTCTGTTGCAGGCCAAGATTGCCGGCAAGGCGCCTCAGGCGGCGGGCGAGGTGTATCTGGTGGGCGCGGGCCCGGGTGATCCGGACCTGCTGACCTTCCGCGCCCTGCGCCTGATGCAACAGGCCGACGTAGTGCTCTACGACCGTCTGGTGGCACCGGCGATTCTCGACTTGTGCCGCCGCGATGCCGAGCGCATCTACGTTGGCAAGCGCCGCGCCAATCACGCCGTGCCTCAAGAGCAGATCAACCAGCAACTGGTGAACCTGGCCCGGCAAGGCAAGCGCGTGGTGCGGCTCAAGGGTGGCGATCCGTTCATCTTTGGCCGGGGCGGCGAAGAGATCGAAGAACTGGCGGCCCACGGCATTCCATTCCAGGTGGTGCCGGGGATTACCGCGGCCAGTGGTTGTTCGGCCTATGCCGGGATTCCCCTGACTCACCGCGACTACGCGCAGTCGGTGCGCTTCGTCACCGGGCATCTCAAGGACGGCACCAGCAATCTGCCCTGGAGCGACCTGGTGGCACCGGCCCAGACCCTGGTGTTCTACATGGGCCTGGTGGGCTTACCGACCATCTGCGAGCAACTGATCAAGCACGGTCGCAGCGCCGACACGCCGGCGGCGCTGGTTCAGCAGGGCACCACCAGCAACCAGCGAGTCTTCACTGGCACCCTGGCCAACCTGCCGACGCTGGTGGCCGAGCACGAAGTGCACGCACCGACCCTGGTGATCGTTGGCGAAGTGGTTCAACTGCGCGAGAAGCTGGCCTGGTTCGAAGGCGCTCAATCCAAGGTCTGAAAAGCTTCGCCGGCAAGCCGGCTCCTGCACGATCTGCGTAGGAGCTGGCTTGCCAGCGAAAGCCTCCTCAATCCCTGCACCAAACCCCTTGCCCACTCAACCGCTGCCGGTCATGTGCGCGGCTGAAGTCCTGCTGCGGTCCCTTCGGCACAATCCCGGTCGGATTGATGGTGCTATGGCTGGCGTAGTAGTGCCCCTTGATATGGGCAAAATCCACCGTCTCGGCAATCCCCGGCCACTGATACAGCTCTCGCAGCCAGTTCGACAGGTTGGGGTAATCGGCAATCCGCCGCAGGTTGCACTTGAAGTGGCCGTGGTACACCGCATCGAAACGGATCAGTGTGGTGAACAGCCGCACATCGGCTTCGGTCAGGTACTCGCCGGCCAGGTAGCGCTGCTTGTCCAGCAACGCCTCCAGGGCGTCCAGCTCGGCGAAGACATCATCGAACGCCGTCTCATAGGCCTGTTGTGAAGTGGCAAACCCGGCGCGGTACACGCCATTGTTCAGCGCGGGGTAGATGCGTGCGTTGAGTTCATCGATGCGTGCGCGCAATGGCTGCGGATAAAAATCCAGGCCATTGCCGGTCAGGCCGTCGAAGGCGCTGTTGAACATGCGGATGATCTCCGCCGATTCGTTGCTGACGATGCGCTGTTGCTGCTTGTCCCACAGCACTGGCACGGTGACGCGGCCGGTGTAGTCGGCGCTGTCGGCGGTATAACGCTGGTGCATGAAATCAAAGTGATCCAGCGCATCGCCGCTGGAACCATGGGCGCTGTCGAAGGTCCAGCCGTTCTCGCGCATCAACCAGCTGACCACCGAGACATCGATCAACTGTTCCAACCCTTTGAGCTTGCGCAGGATCAGCGTGCGGTGGGCCCAGGGGCAGGCCAGGGAGACATAGAGGTGGTAGCGCCCGGCCGCGGCGGCAAAGCCGCCTTCGCCGCTAGGCCCCGGACTGCCATCGGCGGTGACCCAGTGGCGGCGTTGCGCCTGTTCCCGTTGGAAGGCGCCGTCCTTGCCGCTTTCGTACCACTGGTCATGCCAGCGCCCATCGATCAGCAGTCCCATGGAATGTTCCTCAGCTATTTTGCGTTGGAGTGCAGTCTATGCCGCTGGGTTCGAACAAAAAGCGCAAAGCGTGGGCGGTTTTGATCGATTAAATCGATCTGTCCCGGGCATCCCAATACTGCTGGGCCAGCGCGAAGGCCTGCTCCCGCGGCGTGCCCAAACCGCGCAAGGCCAGGGCCATGGTCGCCAGCAGGGCCAGTTGCGGGTAACTGTCCTCAACATCACCGCGCCACAGCGCCTTGAGGTGCTCGGGTTCCAGGCTGGCCGGTTTCACATGGCGCTGGGCCGACAGTGCCGGCCACTCTTCATCCCAACTGACGCCGCCGGTGCTGCCGTACAGATGGCTGGTGGTGTCCGGGTTGATCTCGATCTCGCCGCCATCGCCCTTGATCACGATGACGTTGTCCCCCAGCAGGCCGCTGGCATCGCGGTGCACTGCCTGGTAACCGGGGTGGAAGATGCTCTGCAGGCCGCAACGGGCGCCCAGCGGATTGAGCAGGCGCGCCAGGGAGTGGATCGGCGAGCGCAGGCCGAGGATGTTGCGCAAATCGATCATGCGCTGCAGTTGCGGCGCCCAGTCGCCCAGGGGCATGAAGGCCAGGTTGCCCTGGTCCAGGGCATGGCTGACCGCGTGCCAGTCACGGCACAGGGGAATCCCCAAGGGCTCCAGCAACTGCTCGGAGTACAGGCGCCCGGCGGTATGGGCGCCGCCGCCGTGCAGCAGGATGCGCACGCCGTTCTGCGCCAGGCACTTGGCCGCCAGCAGGTACCAGGGCAGGTGGCGCTTCTTGCCGGCGTAGGTCGGCCAGTCGAGGTCCAGGGCGATCGGCGGAGCGTTGAGGCGTTCGCGCAGGGCTTCGGTGAAGCCCGCCAGCTCTCCCGGGCTTTCTTCCTTGTGCCGCAGCAGCATGAGAAAGGCGCCCAGCTGGGTGTCCTCGACCTTGTCGTCCAGCAGCATGCCCATGGCTTCCCGGGCTTCCTCGCGAGTCAGGTTGCGCGCGCCGCGCTTGCCCTTGCCGAGAATCCGCACGAACTGGGCAAAAGGGTGTTCTTCCGGGGTCTGGGTGAGCAGAGGGGCGAAATCGTTCATAGGCAATTGGTCGGCTTTGGCAGGCCCGCCAGCTTGGCGGCAAGTTTGGCGGGAGTGCCTTTGAACAGTCGGTTCAAGTGCAGGCTGTTGCCCTTGTCCGGGCCCAGCTTGAGGGCGGTGTACTTGATCAGCGGGCGGGTGGCCGGGGACAGCTGGAACTCTTTATAGAAGCCCTGCAGCAGTTCGAGGATTTCCCAGTGTTCCGCGCTCAGCTCCAGCTCTTCGTTGGCGGCCAGGGCTTGGGCCACGTCGGCGGACCAGTCGTCAAGGTTGACCAGGTAACCATCCTTGTCCAGTTCGATGGCGCGAGCGCCCACAGTCAGGGTACTCATAGCCAGGTGTTGACCTTGTCATGCTCAATCGACAGTTCGACGAAGCCCGGGTAATCCACGGCGCGGGCCCAGGTCGGCAGCTCCAGGCCCCGGGCTTGCAAGTCCTCTTCCAGCACGTACAGCTTCAGGTCGCTGCGGGCGCCCAGTTCGTTGTAAACCGCCGTGTTGGGTTGCAGGGCGTAGGCGGCGTCACCGCACAGCAGCAGGCCGTCGGCGCTGCCCAGCAGGCGCAGGCAACTGCTCAGGCGGGTGTCGGTGAAGGGCGAGTGGGACAACACATGCAAGGTCGACATCAGAGGGTAATCACCTGGTCAAAACGGTCGATGATCCCGGCCAGTTCCGGGGCGTTGAGCAGCTGTACCGCGTCAAGGTTCAAGGCCGCCGAGTCGAGGCCGCGAGCCGCGAGGCTGGCGCTGCAGGCAAACAGTTCGTCGACGCCGAACAGCGCCAGCGCCTGCAGGTTGGCGCTCAGGTCTTTCTGGCGCAGCAAGGGAGCCTTTTGCCCGGGCGCCAGTTGCAGCACGCCATCGTCGAGAAACAGCAGGCCGATAGGCAGGTCGAAGGCGCCGCCGGCCAGGACGATATCCAGGGCCTCCCGGGCACCAGGGCCGGACCAGGGCGCCTGACGGCTGATCAACAACAGGGATTTGCCCATCTCACGCCCCTCCAAAACAGATCAGGCGGTCGGCGGCCTGTACCGCGTCATGCAATTGCCCGAGCCCCGACAGCTCCCACGGCGCCTCGACGCTCACCGCCGTGCGCTGATAGCGCTGGGCTTCGTCAGCATTCAACACACCCCGACGCAGGGCGGCGGCGATGCACACCACGCCATCCAACTGATGCTGCTCGACAAAGTCGCGCCATTCCCGGGGCAGGTTCTGTTCATCCTGGGGCGTGACGATGCTGTTGGCAGCGTTGTACACGCCGTCCTGATAGAAAAACAGCCGGACAATCTCATGCCCGCCCGCCAGCGCCGCCTGGGCGAACAGCAGGGCGCGGCGCGAGGACGGCGCGTGAGCGGCGGAGAACAGGGCGATGGCGAACTTCATGACGGACTCGATGGATAAAACTGCGGCCATGATAAAGCTTTCTCCGTGGATCGGCTAAACCCGATTCGCCGCCAGGGCTCTGGCTCAGGCAGCCCGGGACATATCGGGTAAAGCTTTGCCCAGGCCCTGAAGCAGCAACCAGGGATAGACTCGCGCCTTCATTCAACCTGGGACAAGGAGCAAGGGATGATGGACTTGAATTCGGCGGTGGTGGTGGTCACGGGGGCCGGTCGTGGTCTGGGCGCGGCACTGGCCATCAGTCTGGCGGATCTGGGCTGCAAGCTGATTCTCTGTGGGCGCAACGCCGAGGCCCTGGCGCAGGTGAGTGCGGCCATCGAGGCGCGCACCGGCCAGGCTGCCGATTGCGTGGTGGTGGATCTGGCCAGCAGCGACAGCGTCAAGGCGGCCCTGGCGGAGATTCATGTGCGCCAGCCCCAGGTGGATATCCTGATCAACAACGGCGCCATGTGGCTGGAGGCCAGCGAGCAGCCCCACAGCGCGGCCGAGGTCACGGGCGTGATCGATGCGGCCCTGACCGGCACCTTCCTCCTGACCCAGGGCCTGATGCCGGCGCTCAAGGCCTCCACGCGTCCGGACATCGTCACCATCGGCTCCATCAGCGGCTTGCCCAATGCACCGCTGCACAGCGTGTCGCTGCCGTTCTACGCGGCCAAGCACGGGCAACTGGCCCTGGCCGACGGCCTGCGCCAGGTGCTCAAGGGCACGCCGGTGCGCTCGCTGTGTGTGCATCCGCCGTATCTGGAAGACATCTCGCCGCTGGACCCGGCCTGGGAGCAGGTTCCGGCGCGACAGAAGGGCGAGCAGGGCACCAACCGCGACGTGGTGGAAGCGGTGGTCTTTGCCCTGACCCGGCCGCGGCACATCAGCCTGTCATCGATCGTCATCGATACCGACAGCGGCGGTCTGTTCGACTGAAGGCGGCGCAGGTCAGCGGGTCTTGTAGCCCAGTTGCCAGCGGCGCGGAATCTTCAACGACGCGATGCCCAGCAGAGCGGCAAACAAGCCGCTCACATACAGCGCCTTGAGCCCCAGATGCTGTTGCAGCAAGGCCCCCAGCACCGCTCCGGCGAACATCCCGCTCCACGGCACCAGTTGCACCCGCCAGCCGTTGCGCCGTTCGCCGAGCACCCAGCGCCCCAGCCCGCGACCAAAGCGCGACAGGGCACCGGTGACATAGGTCAGGCCAATGGGCAGGCCGTTCACTTCCTCCACCGCGGCGTTGAGCATGCCCATGGCGATGATGGCCGCCAGCAGGGCCGGCAGTTGCTGCTCGAAGGGCCAGGCGGCGGAGGTGCAGAGCAATGCGCCAATGCTCAGCAGCAAGGGCAGGGCGCGGTGCCCGGCCAGGCGGCTGACCACCACGCCCAGGGCGTTACCCACGACAAAGGTCGCCACCAGCAGCAACAGGCGCAGCACCAGGCTCAGCTCGCCATTGCTGATGGCCACCGCCATGCGCGTGGTGTTGCCGCTCATGAAAGACACGAAATCGCCAGTGGCCATGAAGCCGATGGCGTCGGTCATCCCGGCCAACACCGAAAGGCAAGCCACCAGCCCGAGGCCGACCCGCCCGCGCCATTTCTGCGTGTGCTGCAGGGCGGCGCTGGCCGATTGGGTGGAAGTCGAAGGCAACATCGTCGGTTCTCCTGAACAGGGACTACGGGTGACGGGTGCGGGTCAATGGGCGTTTTCGAGTCCGTGCAGGGCGCAGTACTCGTCCCACGGCATGCCGGCCATTTCCGCCACTTCCTTGTGCACTTCAAGGCGCTGGGCGTGGAATTCCTCGGGGCTGGCAGCGGTCAGTTGCAGGCTCAGTTCCCAGGCGAACAGCCCCAGGCGCTCGGCTTCGGCCTCGAAGGCTTCATGCAGGCGTTCGTTGCGGTACTGCTCGGGCGTCTCGCCCTTGGCCTGGGCCTCCAGCGGATTGAGCTTGTCCAGGGCTTCGCGCAGTTCGGGGCGGGCGGCGAGAAATCTTTCCAAGGCTATTTCGTGGTGCAGGGCATCGGCGGGCATCGGGGCTCCTTGAGGGGAACGGGCAGTCTTCAGGCATCAAGCCCGGGACAGGGGATGTGCTGGCATTTCACTGCGTATCTGCTGCAGATCCTTGTGCGGGATCACGTAGGTGCGGGCGAGCATATCGCCTATTCGCTGGCAGCGGCTTGATTCCGCACAGGCCATCAGCGGGACAAAGGCGAACGCGGCCTCCAGATGGCGGGTGGCGCTTCTGATCAGTACCTGGATCAGCGTCGGCGGCGTCCCGGCGGCGTTGATCACCACCAGGCCCAGGGCGCACTTGCCGGGCGTCCGGCCCTTGAAGAAATACTCCCAGGCCACGAAGTACAAGGGCCAGACCAGCATGAACAGCATTGAATGAAGGTAGGGCTCCAGCCCCGTCTGTTGCTCGAGCTCGAGCAACTGTCTGACCGGCTGCAACGCCAGCACCCCGTGCAGGCTCAGCGACAGGAGCACATACACCGCCAGCGCCAGCACCTGGTCGAGCAAGAAGGCGGCGGCGCGGCGCAGGATCAGTCGGGTTCTTGAGACTTCCATGATCGATTCCAGAGTTTTTTCCATCACATCGGGCGCAGTGTAATCCCCGCAGGGCGGGGTGTAGCAGTGGTTTTGGCGGGAGCTTACTGTATCCGCACCGAGTCAGCCGACCACAGGCTGCTCGCGACCGATCTCGCTGCGCAACTGGGCAATCAGGTGCAGGCAGTGAGTGAGGCCCGGTGACGGCTCGCCGACCCGGCGGCTGAGGATGATCGGCGAGGTGGCCTCGGGTTCCTGCAGCGGGCAAAAACCGATGTCGTCGCGATGCAGCACCTGCACGGAGGCCGGCACCAGGGTGATGCCGATGCCGGCGCCCACCAGGCCGATGGCGGTCTGCAATTCGTTGGTCCACTGGGCGATCTTCAGGTTCAGGCCGCGGGCACTGAACAGCGCGATCACATGGTCGGCGTAGCTCGGGCGCGGGTTGGCCGGATACAGCACAAAGGGCTCGTTGGCCAGTTGCTCAAGGCTCAGCTCTTGTCCCAGCAAGGGATGACCGGCGGGCAGGGCGACCACCAGCCGGTCCTCGGTCAGCACCCTTTGCACAATGGCCGGGTCGTCGATATGGATCCGCCCGAAGCCGATATCGATGCGCCCGGCCTTCAAGGCTTCCACCTGTTGCAGGGTGGTCATTTCCGACAGCCCCAGTTCCAGCTCCAGGGTCTCGTTGCTGCGCAGGCGGCGGATCAATTGCGGCAGCACGCCGTACAGGGTCGAGGGGGCAAAACCGATGCCCAGCCAGGTCTTGTGCCCCATGCCAATGCGCCGGGTGTTGTCGCAGACCTTGCCCAACTGCTCCAGCACCCGGTTGGAGTGTTCAAAGAAAAACCGCCCGGCGGCGGTCAGGCGCAGCGGCCGGCCGCGCTCCAGCAGCAGCACCCCCAGCTCGTCCTCCAACTGCTGGATCTGCCGGCTCAACGGCGGCTGGGCGATGTGCAGGCGTTCGGCGGCGCGGGTGAAATTGAGGGTTTCCCCCAGCACCTGGAAGTAGCGCAGATGACGCAATTCCATGACAGCTCCCCTGTAGAGATGTGCATACCTTTAAGGTATCAAGCCAGACCAATTCTATATTGGAACCCCGGAAAAAGCCGGGACAGAATCGAGCGCAGAACTTCAAGAACCTAACGGGTATGGAAATGCACGCTTCTGCCATTGAATCGATCGAAACGATCATCGTCGATCTGCCGACCATCCGCCCCCACAAGCTGGCCATGCACACCATGCAGAACCAGACCCTGGTGCTGATCCGCCTGCGCTGCGCCGACGGCATCGAAGGCCTGGGGGAATCCACCACCATCGGCGGCCTGGCCTATGGCAACGAAAGCCCGGACAGCATCAAGACCAATATCGACCGCTTCTTCACCCCGCTGCTGATCGGCCAGGACGCCAGCAACATCAACGCCGCCATGCTGCGCCTGGAGCAGAGCATCCGCGGCAACACCTTCGCCAAATCCGGGATCGAAAGCGCCTTGCTTGACGCCCAGGGCAAGCGCCTCGGCCTGCCAGTCAGCGAACTGCTGGGCGGTCGGGTGCGCGATGCATTGCCGGTGGCCTGGACCCTGGCCAGCGGCGACACCGGCAAGGACATCGCTGAAGCCGAGAAGATGCTCGACCTGCGCCGCCACCGCATCTTCAAACTGAAGATCGGCGCCGGTGAAGTGGACCGCGACCTGGCCCACGTGATCGCCATCAAGAAGGCCCTGGGTGATCGCGCCAGCGTGCGAGTCGACGTCAACCAGGCCTGGGACGAAGCCGTGGCCCTGCGCGCCTGCCGCATCCTCGGCGGCAACGGCATCGATCTGATCGAACAACCCATCTCGCGCAACAACCGCGCCGGCATGGTGCGCCTGAATGCCATTAGCCCGGCGCCGATCATGGCCGACGAATCCATCGAGTGCGTGGAAGACGCCTTCAACCTGGCCCGGGAAGGCGCGGCGTCGGTGTTCGCCCTGAAGATCGCCAAGAACGGCGGCCCCCGCGCTACCCTGCGCACCGCGGCGATTGCTGAGGCGGCGGGCATCGGCCTGTACGGCGGCACCATGCTCGAAGGCGGCATCGGCACCCTGGCCTCGGCCCACGCCTTCCTGACCTTGAACAAACTGAGCTGGGACACCGAGCTGTTCGGCCCGCTGCTGCTGACCGAGGACATCCTCGCCGAGGCGCCGGTGTACCGGGATTTCCACCTGCATGTCTCGCGGGCACCGGGCCTTGGCCTGAGCCTGGACGAAGAGCGCCTGGCGTTCTTCCGTCGCGACAAAACCACCCCCGTGCTGCATCACACCTGAGGAGGGCTGCATGCTATTCCACGTGAAAATGACCGTGAACCTGCCGGTCGACATGAACCCCGAGCGCGCCGCGCAACTGAAAGCCGAGGAAAAGGCCCTGGCCCAGCGCCTGCAGGCCGAAGGCAAGTGGCGTCACCTGTGGCGCATCGCCGGGCTGTACGCCAACTACAGCGTGTTCGACGTCGACAGCGTGCAGGAACTGCACGACACCCTGATGCAACTGCCGCTGTACCCGTACATGGCCATCGAAGTTAACGCCCTGTGCAGGCATCCTTCGTCCATTCATGAGGATGACCGCTGAGTTCGCACCAGCCCGTTCACCACTCTAATAAATACAAGATGAGGATTAATCATGAACGTCAGAATTTCCCAGACTGCCAGCGCCCAACGCTTTCTTGAAGAAGCCAGCGGCCAGTTCACCGAAGGCGGCAACCCCCGCACCAAGGCCATCGTCTACCGCATCCTGCGGGACACCGTGAACATCATCGAAGACCTGAACGTCACCCCGGAAGAGTTCTGGAAAGCCGTGAACTACCTCAACGTCCTCGGCGCTCGCCAGGAAGCCGGGCTGCTGGCCGCGGGCCTGGGCCTGGAGCATTACCTGGACCTGATGATGGACGCCGCCGATGAACAGGCCGGCAAGACCGGCGGCACCCCGCGCACCATCGAAGGGCCGCTGTACGTGGCCGGCGCGCCCCTGAGCCAGGGCGAAGCGCGCCTGGACGACGGCCTCGATCCGGGCGTGGTGCTGTTCATGCAAGGGCAGGTGACCAACACCGCCGGCCAGCCCCTGGCTGGCGCCATTGTCGACGTCTGGCACGCCAACACCGGCGGCACCTATTCCTACTTCGACGGCAGCCAGTCGGAGTTCAACCTGCGCCGGCGCATCGTCACCGATGCCGAGGGCCGCTACCGTTTTCGCAGCATCGTGCCGTCCGGCTACGGCTGCCCGCCGGAAGGCCCGACCCAGCAACTGCTGGACCAACTGGGGCGCCACGGCCAGCGCCCGGCGCACATCCACTTCTTTATCTCGGCCGATGACCATCGCCACCTGACCACCCAGATCAACCTGGACGGCGACCCCTACCTGCACGACGACTTTGCCTACGCCACCCGCGACGAGCTGATCGCCAAGATCACCTTCAGCGAAGACCCGGTGCGGGCCAAGGAACTGGGCGTGAGTGGCCGCTTCGCGGAAATTCACTTCGACTTCACCCTGCAGCCTTCGGCCCAGCCGCAAGAACAGCAGCGCCACGAACGGGTGCGTGCCCTGGAGGCCTGACCTTCGACACGGCAAGACCGAGCCACGGGCGCCTTGTGCGGCCCGTGGCTTTTGTCGTTGTCGGCCTGGGCTTTTTGACCTTGCGTGATTGCCTGCCAGTGCGGCTTGCCACCGCGCGGTGCGGCCCCAACAAGAACAATCAGAGTGACCCGATTATGCAAATGCATCTGTTGAGTGAACGCAGCCGCGTGTTTGTTCAAGCCGATCCCCATGCCGTGTCCGGTTACGTCAATCAGCACGTGGGCAGCCACTGCATCCGCCTGCCCCGGGCTGGCCAGCCCCAGGCCAGCCTCAACCACCGGACCCTGGCCAGCCTCGACCTGTGCAGCCTCAGCTACGGCGGCAGCGTGCGCGTCACCTCGCCGGCCCTGGAAAGCATCTATCACCTGCAAGTGCTGCTGCGGGGCCACTGCCGGTGGCGCGGTCCGGGCCAGGAGCACGCCTTCGTCCCGGGGGAACTGCTGCTGATCAACCCGGACGACCCGGTGGACCTGACCTATTCCGACGACTGCGAAAAATTCATCATCAAGATTCCCACCCGCTTGCTGGAAAACGCCTGTCAGGAACAGCGCTGGCAGTACCCGGGGCAGGGTGTGCGCTTTCTGCGCCAGCGCTACCAACTGCAGGAGCTGGAAGGCTTCGTGCCATTGCTGAGTTTGCTGTGCCAGGAAGCCGAAGCCCTGGAGACCATGCCCAAGGTCCAGGAGCACTATGCGCACATCCTGGTGGGCAAACTGTTGGGCCTGATGCAGACCAACGTCCAGCGCGGCACCCTGAGCGCCTCGGCGGCGACCTTCGAACGGATTGCCGACTACATCGAACGCAACCTCAAGCAGGACATCGGCTGCGAAGAACTGGCGCAACAGGCGCGCATGAGCCTGCGTTCGCTGTACGGCCTGTTCGAACGCAACGCCCGCACCACGCCGAAAAACTACATCCGCCAGAAGAAACTGCAACGGGTGCACGCTTGCCTCAGCGATCCCGAAAGTCCGGTGCGCAACGTCACCGAACTGGCCCTGGACTTCGGCTTTTTGCACCTGGGCCGCTTCGCCCAGAGCTACCGCCAGCAATACGGCGAACTGCCCTCCGACACCCTCAAGCGCCGCCACTGAGCCCTTGATGGGCCTGCCTCTCGGCTCGGCGGCTGGTAGCCGCTGCCGAGCCTGCGAGGCTGCGAAAAGGTCCGCAGGACCTTGCCTGGCGATCGTCAGCCGGACTCAAGCGGCCTTGAGATCCTCGCGCCCCTTCGGGCCGTTCGCAGCCTGCGGCAGCGGCTACAGAGCAATCTGCAGAAAACGGATACAGGTCTGCACGCATCGGCTATTGCCCCGCCAACCCCGGTCCTAGCATGGCCCTGCCTGAATAAAAACAATGGAGGCGGCGGCCATGTCCCTGCGACCCGAATACCTGCATTCCCTGCTTGAAGAAGACCCCGACCAGGGCGTCTACCGCTGCAAGCGGGCGATGTTCACCGACCCCCGGCTGTTCGACCTGGAGATGCAGCACATCTTCGAAGGCAACTGGCTGTACCTGGCCCACGACAGCCAGATCCCCAACCCCAACGACTACTACAGCACCACCATGGGCCGGCAGCCGGTGTTCATCGCCCGCAACAAGAACGGTGAACTCAACGCCTTCATCAACGCCTGCAGCCATCGCGGCGCCATGCTCTGCCGGCACAAGACCGGCAACAAGGCCTCCTTCACCTGCCCGTTCCATGGCTGGACCTTCAACAACACCGGCAAGCTGCTCAAGGTCAAGGACCCGGCCGCCGCGGGCTACCCGGCCAGTTTCAACTGCGACGGCTCCCACGACCTGACCCGCGTCGCGCGCTTCGAGTCCTACCGCGGCTTCCTGTTCGGCAGCCTCAATCCCGACGTGCTGCCCCTGGTGGAACACCTGGGCGAGTCGGCGAAGATCATCGACATGATCGTCGACCAGTCCGCCGACGGCCTGGAAGTGCTGCGCGGCTCTTCCAGCTACATCTACGAAGGCAATTGGAAGCTCACCGCCGAGAACGGCGCCGACGGCTACCACGTCAGCTCGGTGCACTGGAACTACGCCGCCACCCAGAACCAGCGCAAGCAGCGCGAGGCCGGGGAAGACATCCGCACCATGAGCGCCGGCAGCTGGGCCAAGCAGGGCGGTGGCTTCTACTCCTTCGACAAGGGCCACATGCTGCTCTGGACCCGTTGGTCCAACCCCGAGGATCGCCCGCTGTACGAACGCCGCGACGAGCTGGCCCGAGACTTCGGCCAGGCCCGCGCCGACTGGATGATCGAGAACTCGCGCAACCTGTGCCTGTACCCCAACGTCTACCTGATGGACCAGTTCAGCTCGCAGATCCGCATCGCCCGGCCGATCTCCGTGGACCGCACCGAAATCACCATTTACTGCATTGCGCCCAAGGGCGAGAGCGACGAAGCCCGGGCCCGGCGCATCCGCCAGTACGAAGACTTCTTCAACGTCAGCGGCATGGCCACCCCGGACGACCTGGAGGAATTCCGCTCCTGCCAGCTCGGCTACCAGGGCAGCACCACGGCCTGGAACGACATGTCTCGCGGCGCCGAGCATTGGGTTCGGGGCGCGGACGACGCGGCGAAAGAAATCGACCTGCAGCCGATCCTCAGCGGCGTGCGTACCGAGGACGAGGGCCTGTTCGTGATGCAGCACAAGTACTGGCAGCAGACCCTGCTGGCAGCCCTGGAGCGTGAAGCCGCTCGCCAGATCGACGTGGAGGCCGTGCAATGACTGTTTCCTACGACACCGTGCGCGATTTCCTGTACCGCGAAGCCCGCTACCTGGACGACAAGGACTGGGACAGCTGGCTGGAACTCTACGCCCCGGACGCGACCTTCTGGATGCCCTCCTGGGACGACAGCGACCAGCTGACCGAAGACCCGCAGCGGGAAATCTCGCTGATCTGGTATGGCAACCGCAGCGGCCTGGAAGACCGGGTGTTCCGCATCAAGACCGAGCGCTCCAGCGCCAGCATTCCCGACACCCGCACCTCGCATAACCTGAGCAATATCGAGCTGCTGGAGCAGGGCGACGGCCTGTGCAAGCTGCGCTTCAACTGGCACACCCTGAGCTTTCGCTACAAGACCGTGGACAGCTACTTCGGCTGCAGCTTCTACACCCTGGATGTGCGCGGCGAAAACCCGTTGATCCTGGCCAAGAAAGTCATCCTGAAGAACGACTACGTTCGCCAGGTCGTCGATATCTACCACCTCTGAGGCGACCGCCATGAGCCATCAAATCGCACTCAATTTCGAAGACGGCGTGACCCGTTTCGTCCACGCCAACCCCGGCGAAACCGTGGCCGACGCCGCCTACCGCCAGGGCATCAACATCCCCCTGGACTGCCGCGACGGCGCCTGCGGCACCTGCAAGTGTTTTGCCGAGGCGGGGCGCTACGAGCTGGGCGAGGACTACATCGAAGACGCCCTGAGCGCCGACGAGGCCGAGCAGGGTTTTGTCCTCACCTGCCAGATGCGCGCCTTGAGCGACTGCGTGGTGCGGGTGCCGGCTTCGTCCCAGGTCTGCCGCGCCGGGCAGGGGACTTTCCAGGCCCGCATCAGCGCGGTGCGCCAGCTGTCCGACAGCACCATTGCCCTGTCGATCAAGGGTGAAGCCCTGAGCCAGCTGGCATTCTTGCCGGGGCAATACGTCAACCTCGGGGTTCCTGGCAGCGAGCAGACCCGGGCCTATTCCTTTAGTTCGTTGCAACGCGACGGCGAGGTCAGCTTCCTGATCCGCAATGTGCCCGGCGGCCTGATGAGCAGCTTTCTTACCGGGCTGGCCAAAACCGGTGACAGCATGACCCTGGCCGGCCCCCTGGGCAGCTTCTATCTGCGGGACATCCGCCGGCCCCTGCTGTTGCTGGCCGGCGGCACCGGGCTGGCGCCGTTCATCGCCATGCTGGAGAAGATCGCCGAGCAGGGCAGCGCGCACCCGCTGCATTTGATCTACGGCGTGACCCACGATTTCGACCTGGTGGAGCTGGAGCGCCTGGAAGACTTTGCCGCGCGCATCCCGCAGTTCAGCTTCAGCGCCTGCGTGGCCAACCCCGAAAGCCAGTACCCGCGCAAGGGCTACGTGACCCAGCACATCGAACCGGCGCATCTCAACCAGGGGGATGTGGACGTGTACCTGTGCGGCCCGCCGCCGATGGTCGAGGCAGTGAGCCAGTTCATCCGCGAACAGGGCATCGCCCCGGCGAATTTCTACTACGAGAAGTTCGCCGCCAGCGCCGCCTGAAGGGCATTGCACTCTTGTGTAGGAGCTGGCTTGCCAGCGAAGGCGTCCAACAGGGCGCTGCAAGGCCCAAGGGCCCCTTCGCCGGCAATCCCACACAGCAAGCCATGGCCTTGTAGGAGCTGGCTTGCCAGCGAAGGCGTCCATCAGGACGCTGCAAGGCCCAAGGGCCCTTTCGCCGGCAAGCCGTCTCCTACGTCGGGTGGTGTTCTCCCTATCTTTTTGTGTTCACGAGGTTTCCATGAACCGTTTCCACAACCAAGTCGCCCTGGTCACCGGCGCCGCCCAAGGCATCGGCCGTCGCGTTGCCGAGCGCCTGGCCGAAGAGGGCGCCCGCGTGGTGCTGGTGGACCGCTCCGAGCTGGTCTTCGAACTGGCCGCCGAACTCAGCCCCCGCTACCCAATCCTGGCTCTGACCGCCGATCTGGAGCAGTACAGCGAATGCAGCCGGATCATGGCCGCGGCCATTGCCCATTTCGGCCGCCTCGATGTGCTGGTCAACAACGTCGGCGGCACCATCTGGGCCAAGCCCTTCGAACACTACGAGCCCGCGCAGATCGAAGCCGAAGTGCGCCGCTCGCTGTTCCCCACTTTGTGGTGCTGCCACGCCGCATTGCCGCTAATGCTGGAGCAGGGCAGTGGCGCCATCGTCAACGTCTCGTCCATCGCCACCCGCAGTCTCAACCGCGTGCCCTACGGCGCGGCCAAGGGCGGGATCAACGCGCTGACCGCCTGCCTGGCCTTTGAAACCGCCGGTCGCGGCGTGCGGGTCAATGCCACCGCCCCGGGGGGCACCGAAGCCCCGCCGCGGCGTATCCCGCGCAACAGCGCCGAGCCAAGCGCCGAGGAGCAGGTCTGGTATCAGCAGATCGTCGATCAGACCCTGGATAGCAGCCTGATGAAACGCTACGGCACCATCGACGAGCAGGCCGCGGCGATCCTGTTTCTCGCCTCCGCCGAAGCGTCCTATATCACCGGCACGGTGCTGCCGGTGGGCGGTGGCGACCAGGGCTGAAGCCAGGCGGCCTCCAGCTCTCCTGCCGGGGCGGTCAGTAGAACAGGCGCGGCTCGGGTGAGGCGAGCAAGCTGGCCAGCTTGGTCAGGGCAAAGCTCAGTTCGGCGCGGCTTGGCGACATCAAGGCAATGCGCACGCCGCGGCTGGCCGTGGTGCGCTGGGCCAGGAACTGGCTGCCGCTGACCACGGTGACGCCCTGGGCGCGGGCCAGGTTGGCAAACTCGTCGCAGTTCCAGGGCTGCGGCAGCACCAGCCAGATGTGAAAGCTGTTGGGCTGGCTGCTGATTTGATAGTTGCCGAGAATCTCCCGCGCCATTTGCTGGCGCACGGCCGCCTCTTGCTGCTGCACCTTGATCAGTTGCTCGCCGGTGCCGCTGTTGATCAGGTTGCTGGCCAGTTGCGCCATCATCGGCGAGGGCATCCACACGCTGCTGCGGACCATGGACGACAGGCGCGAGAGGGTTTCGGGCGGGGCGTACAGGTAACCGATGCGCAGCGCCGGCAGGATGCTTTTCGACAGGCTGGTCAGGTAGACCGAGCGCTCGGGGGCGTAGGCCGAGATCGGCTTGTGCACGTTGTGGGTTTCCAGAAAGCCATAGATGTCATCGTCAATGATGAACACATCGTATTCGCGGGCGATCTGGGCAATGGCTTCGCGGCGCTCCGGCGGCATGATCGAGTTGGTCGGGTTCTGGTGCGTGGTCACGCACACCAGCAGGGCCGGACGGTGCTCCTGGCACGCCGCGCGGAAGGCCTCGGGCACCAGCCCGTATTCATCGATCTGCACGCCCATCAGGCGCCTGTCCAGGCTGTGGGCCAGGGAGATGATCCCGGGGTAGCAATGCTCTTCGCAGAGAATCAGATCGTTGGTGTTGGACAGGCTGTTGATGGCCACCAGCAAGCCGTGCTGCGCGCCGCTGGTGAGCACGATCTGCTGCCAGCGCGCCTCGGGCAGGCTGCGCTGCACCCAGCGGGCGCCGGCCTGCTTGTGCACGGCGTGTCCGCCATCGGTGGCGTAGTCCAGCACCCGGTTCAGGTCGGTCGACTGGGCCAGCTCGCCGATGGAATCGCGCAGCCACATCCCGACGTTGGCGTCATTGGGCTTGATGATCGACAGATCGATCTGCGCGCTGTGGCTATCGGTACTGGTTTGCGCCGCGGCAGGCGCCGTCCTGGTCTTGGCCGGCAAGACAAAAGTCCCGCGTCCGACTTCACCCACCACCAGCCCGCGCTTGGCCGCTTCGTCATAGGCACGCCCCACGGTGCCGGGGGTGACTTTCAAGGCCTCGGCCAACTCCTTGAGGGTGGGCAGCCGATCTTCAGGGCTCAGGCGCCCGGAGCGGATGTCTTGCTCCAGGGCGTCGGCAATCATTAGGTAAACCGGCTGCGCGTGGCCGCTGTATTGAGGAACCCACATAGGTAAAGCACCAGAGTCTGCACGAGCACGCAAGCCTAACATGAACCCGCGAAGGGGCGTAATCCTGTGGTAATCGAGGCTATTGCACCGAATTGATGCGATTTAATTCTGTCAGATAGGCCAGGTTTTTCGTTGGCTTTACCGTGCTGAAATTTTATTTCATGAGAAATTTCAATAAATTCAATGACTTTTAAGCCGTATTCGCGGGCTGCAAGCCAGATCGGCAGAAATAAATTGAATCGAGTCTATTTGTGTAATTACAATGATTACGTCGATGTTGTTTCGAGATGTTATCGAGGCATTGGCTGGTTTGTCCCGGCATTACACGGGTGTCGTGTGAGCTGAATCACAAAAATACAACAGGTTGTGCCGCCTCCCGGGCCAGGCGCAACGCGCATCGAACTATGGAATTCAACTGAAATGGAAAGCGCACAGCACAAGCAGGCAGTCGAGGCCGTGGCAACGTTGGAAATCCGCTTGCCGTGGGTTATTTCCAGCGCCTGGCAAACCGTCTTGAGTCAGACGCCTCTGGAATTCGAGGCCACCAAGGACATTTACTTTCAGCTCAAGGAACAGGCCCAGGATGTACTGGGGGCCGCCCTGACGCGGCAGATCCGGACCTTTGTCGAAGACCCCGACCTCACCTCGATGGTGATTCGCAACTGCCCGCGAGACCGGGACATTCCACCGACGCCTTACTCCGGCGTGCTGAGCCCCAAGAGCACGCCCATCGCCTGCCTGGTCAGCCTGTCGCTGCAAAGCCTGCTGGGTATCCATCCGGTGGTGTATGAAGGGGAGAATGACGGCCGCCTGTTCCGCCATGTGATTCCTTCTCGTACCTCCTCCAGCCAGAAAAGCTCGCACGGATCGCGCCTGCGCTTTTCCTACCACGTCGACAACCCGGACTTGCCGCTGTCATCCGAAGCGCTCGGCGAGCTCTCCTGCTGCCCGGAATACCTGTCGTTCTTCGGCATGCGTTGCGATCCGCGGATCAACACCACGCTGGTCAATCTGGACGACGTGATCAACCAACTGCCTGCGGCCACGGTGCGCGAACTGAGCCTGCCGCAGTTCGAAGTGCGCCGCCCGGACTCGTTCGCCAGCCAGCGCCGTTCAACGCCCAACCTGGCGGTGCTGGTGCGCGGCGCGGCCAACGAGTGGCTGTGCCGCTTCGACAGCGAAAACACCTACGGCATGAACGCCAGCGCTGAGCTGGCGCTCAACACCCTGCGCGCGCTGCTGGAAACCCGCCGCTTCGATGAGCCGCACCTGCTGCTGCCCGGGGATTTCATGATCTTCAAGAACCAGCGGGTGCTGCACGCCCGCGACGGTTTCGAGCCGCAAAACGACGGCGCCGACCGCTGGCTCTTGCGCGTGTTCGCGGTCAATGACCTGAACCGCGTGCGCTTTGCGCGAGCCGACCATCTGTATGAAGTCCTTTCCTGATTCTTTTTGTCTTTGTGGGGTAACGCTATGGAACTGTTAGGAGCCTATTGGGCTGAACACTGGGTATTGGCGATTCTGCTGCTGGGCGCCATCGCTTTCGTCGCCGGTTTTGTCGACAGCATTGCCGGCGGGGGCGGGCTGTTCCTGGTGCCCGGATTCCTGCTGGTGGGCCTGCCCCCGCAGGTGGCGCTGGGCCAGGAAAAACTGGTCAGCACCCTGGGCACCCTGGCGGCCATCAGGAACTTTCTGGTCAACAGCAAGATGGTCTGGAAGGTGGCGCTGGTCGGCGTGCCGTTTTCCCTGCTCGGTGCCTACCTGGGGGCGCACCTGATTGTGTCGATCTCCCAGGAAACCGTGGGCAAGATCATCCTCGCCTTGATTCCCTTCGGCATCCTGATTTTCCTCACCCCCAAGGACCGGCCGGTGCGGGAACACGTGCTGTCCGATGCCATGCTGTTTACCGTGGTGCCCCTGACCTGCCTGGTCATCGGCTTCTATGACGGCTTCTTCGGCCCGGGCACCGGCAGCATGTTCATCATCGCCTTTCACTACCTGTTGAAAATGGACCTGGTTTCCAGCTCGGCCAACTCCAAGACCTTCAACTTCGCCTCCAACATCGGCGCACTGGTGGCGTTCATCATGGCTGGCAAGGTGATCTACCTGCTGGCCCTGCCCTTGGTGGCCTGCAACATTTTGGGCAACCACCTGGGCAGCGCCCTGGCCATCCGCAAGGGCAACGATGTGGTGCGCAAGGTGCTGGTGCTCTCGATGATGTGCCTGTTCGCCAGCCTCGGCGTGAAATACCTCGCCTGATCGCCTGACCAAGGAGAAACCCATGAAAACCGCATTTGTGACCGGCGCCTCGGCCGGCTTTGGCCAAGCGATCTGTCGCCGACTGGTCGCCGAAGGCTATCGCGTGATCGGTGGCGCACGGCGCATGGACAAGCTGCAGCGCCTGGAACAGGAGCTGGGTGAAAACTTCATCGCCCTGGAGCTGGATGTCACCGACAAGACCTCCCTGGAACGGGCGGTGGAACAGATCCATGAGGCGTCCCTGGCCATCGACCTGCTGGTCAACAACGCCGGGCTGGCGCTGGGCATCGAACGCGCCCAGCACAGCAACGCGCAGAACTGGGAACGCATGATCGCCACCAACATCACCGGCCTGGCGCTGATTACCCAGCGCGTCCTGCCACGCATGGTCGAAGCCAACAGCGGGCTGATCATCAACATCGGCTCGATTGCCGGCACCTATCCCTACCCGGGCGGCAACGTCTATGGCGCCAGCAAGGCCTTCGTCAAACAGTTCAGCCTGAACCTGCGCGCAGACCTGGCCGGCACCCGGGTACGGGTGACCAACATCGAACCGGGCCTGTGTTCCGGCACCGACTTCTCGGTGGTGCGGCTCAACGGCGACATGGAAGCGGTGCAAGCCTTGTACAAGGACGTTGAAGCCATCCGCCCCGAGGACATCGCCAACACCGTGTGCTGGATTGCCCAGCAGCCGGAGCACCTGAACATCAACTCCATCGAAATCATGCCGGTGGCGCAGAGCAGCGCGGCGCTGAATGTTGTGCGCAACCTTTGAGGGCAGGGGGACGCTGCTGAGTGCGGCGCTCACGCAACCCTGTAGCCGCTGCCGCAGGCTGCGCACGGGCGCAAAGCGCTCGCTAAACCAGACGCTGCGATACCCCGGTGAAACTTCACCGGGCCGGTTTCTGATGGCTGGGCAATCCTTCGCTCTTAGCGGCGAGCGTCTCCGTCGCCGCTAAGGGTTTACAGGTATGGGGTAGGGCAAGTCGATCGGCGGGGCGTCCGGCAACTGCCGCGAGGATTTGCCCATCAGATAGCCGATGATCTGCGGCGCAGTCATGTCCACCTGCAGCATGTCCGGCTCGCCAAACCACTCGTTGGGCCAGAAGATCAGGTCCGAGGCATTGGCCTCGGGGAAGTTGGTTTCCAGCAGGCTCAAGGCGTAGTCCATATCAGACTCCGTGCCCTCGCATTTACAGATGAAACCCGCCAGGGCACACGCTTCGTCGAAGCTCAGGTCGTCAACGTAGCGCTTCTGATGAAAGGCCGTGCGCAGAAAGTTCTCCGCGCTGGTATGGCTGTGCATCACGAGAAACTCGTGGAACTCGAAAGGCCGGCCGGCGTGGCTGTTCCACTGCTGGATCAGCGCACTGATCTCGGGGCTTTCCCGGCCCTGGTTGTCCCAGATCTGGTCGAGGATCTGCTCCAGCAGGTCCTTCATCAACGCATTTGTTGTCGGCGTCGGTGGTGTTGGTTTCAGCCGTTCCGGCATGGCCATGGGTATCTCCCTGATTGTCATTACATGTGGCTGGAGAAGGGGGGCGCGAGATCGCCTTCGCTGGCAAGCCCGCTCTTACGAGGGATGGTGCCTGCCTGTGTAGGAGCTGGCTTGCCAGCGAAGACGCCCGCCAGACCACCCCCATTCCCGAGCGGCGCACAGGATAGTCTCTCTGCGCTGCCGACTAAAGCACCGGCCCCAGCTGCAACAACGCACACAACCCGCCCTCAGGCCGATTGCGCAACTCCAGGCGACCACCGATCTTGCTGACGATCATCTGCACGATGGCCAGCCCCAGCCCGGCGCCATGGGCATTGCCCTGGCTGTAGAAGCGCTCCAGCAAACGTCCGCGCTCCTGTTCATTGATCCCGGGCCCAGCGTCCTCCACGCACAGGTGCATCGCGCCATCCGCCTGGGGCCGCAGGCCGACCCGCACCTCGCTGCCCGCGGGGGCAAAGTTCAGGGCGTTGGTCACCAGGTTCTGCAGGGCAATGGCCAAAGCCACCGGGTCGGTATCAATCAGGCAGCCTTCGTCGCCTTCCAGCACCAGTTCGACCTCTTTCTCCAGGGCCAAAGGCGTCAGTTCCGCCAGCTCTTCGCGCACCAGGGCGCTGAGGTCGATGCGGCTCAGGCGCGGGCTGTTCAGTTGCGGCTCAATGCGCGCCATGGTCAGCAGCTGGCTGGCGATACGGGTGGCGCGGTCGACGCCGCTCACCAGAAAGTCCAGGGCTTCCTGGCGTTGCTCGGGGTTGCCGGCACTCTGGGCGTTCTGCGCATGAATCCGCAGGATCGCCAGGGGCGTGCGCAGTTCATGGGCGGCGTCGGCGATAAAGCGCCGCTCGCGTTCCAGCAGGCTGTCGATCTGCGCCAGTAACTGGTTGAGGGCGGTCTGCATCGGTTCCAGGTCCTGGGGCAGCGGCTTGAGCCCGAGCGGCTGCAAGGTGTCGCTGCTGCGCCCGCGAATGGCCCGGGCCATGGCCCGCAGCGGCGCCAGGCCCCAGCCGATGGTCAGCCAGATCAGCAGCGCCAGCAGCGGCACGCCGATCAGGGTCGGCCACAGGGTATGGCGCACGATGCGCTGGATCAGGTCCTGGCGAATGTCATCGCGCTCGCCAACCCAGATCAGCAAGCCCTGCTGCGGGTCGGCCAGCAGAAAGGCGCACCAGTCCTTGCCGTTTTCCAGGATGTCGTGGGCGCCCAGAGTGGTGGGCGGCGCCTCCAGCAGCGGGGCCTCGGCGGAGCGCATCAGCAACTGGCCGTCGTCGCGCCAGACCTGGAACGTCAGGCGGGTTTCATAGGGGTGGGCGGCACCGTCCACGCCGACCCGGCTCATGGCCTGGTCGAAGGCCTGGTGCAGGCGCTCCCAGTCCGCCGCGTCCGGCTTTTGAGCCGGGTCGCGCTGGCGCAGCACCCCTTGCAGCAGGCGCGCGCTCTGGGCCAGCTGGGCGTCGTAGACCTCTTCGATCTCATGGTGGCTGTCGCGCAGCACCAGCCAGCTGATCAGCAAATCCCCCAGCAGCACCAGGACCAGGACCGGCAGCAGAATCCGCGTGCGCACCGAGTTCATGGCTTGAGCGCCAGCACGTAACCGACGCCGCGCACGGTACGGATCAGCTCGCTGCAGAGCTTCTTGCGCAGGTTGTGGATCAGCACTTCCAGGGTGTTGCTCTCGACCCGGTCCTGCCAGCCGTACAGCGCCCGGGACAGGCGCTCGCGGGTCACCACCTTGCCCGGGCGTACCATCAGCTGGTGCAGCAACTGGTATTCCATGGGCGTCAGCACCACTTCGTTGTCTTGGTAGTGCACCTGCTGGTTGGCCGGGTCGAGGCGGATACCGGCGTGTTCCAGCAGCGGCTGGGCACGGCCCTGGCTGCGGCGCAGCAGGGCGCGGACCCGGGCCTTGAATTCCTCGACGTCGAAGGGCTTGACCAGGTAGTCGTCGGCCCCGGCATCCAGCCCGGCGATGCGCTCGGCGGTGCCGTCGCGGGCGGTGAGAATCAGCACCGGCAGGTCCTGCTGGGCGGCGCGCAATTGCTGCAGCAGTTCCAGGCCGTCGAGCCGCGGCAGGCCCAGGTCCAGCAGCAACAGGTCGAAGCTTTCGGTGCGCAGGGCGTGCAGGGCGCTG
>Ga0194135_10000225_pt1 | contig 33054 bp, 27 predicted proteins | sample LitLau_LLRF_2013_FD_134024 | JGI IMG/M metagenome (GOLD analysis project Ga0194135, IMG submission 134024) | Freshwater sediment microbial communities in response to fracking from North America - Little Laurel Run_MetaG_LLRF_2013 (version 2) | ecosystem: Environmental > Aquatic > Freshwater >... | reverse complement strand
GTGTTGACCACGTCCGGGTTGTAGGCGTGGTATTCGCCACCGTGGACGAACTTCAGCAGGCCGCCTTGCTGGATCGGCTTGCGCGGGCTCCAGGCTTCGGCCGCCAGGGCTTTCTGTTCGGCTTCGAGGTCGACGAAACGTGCGCCCTTGATCCGGCTCGGCACGCCACGGAAGCTCAGGTTGCAGACTTCCTCGGACAGGCCGATGGCTTCGAACAGCTGCGCGCCACGGTAGGAGGCGATGGTGGAGATGCCCATCTTCGACAGGATCTTCAGCAGGCCCTTGGTGATGCCCTTGCGGTAGTTCTTGAACACCTCGTAGAGGTCGCCCAGCACTTCACCGGTACGGATCAGGTCGCCCAGCACTTCGTAGGCCAGGAACGGATAGACCGCCGAAGCGCCGAAACCGATGAGCACCGCGAAGTGATGCGGGTCACGAGCGGTGGCGGTTTCCACCAGGATGTTGGAGTCGCAACGCAGGCCTTTTTCGGTCAGGCGGTGGTGCACCGCACCCGTGGCCAGGGACGCATGGATCGGCAGCTTGCCCGGCGCGATATGGCGGTCGCTGAGGACGATCTGGGTACGACCGGCGCGCACGGCCTCTTCTGCCTGATCGGCGACGTTGCGGATCGCCGCTTCCAGGCCGACGCTTTCGTCGTAGTTGAGGTCGATGATCTGCCGCTCGAAGCCCGGGCGGTCGAGGTTCATCAGCGAGCGCCACTTGGCCGGGGAGATCACCGGCGAGCTGAGGATCACCCGCGAAGCGTGCTCGGGCGATTCCTGGAAGATGTTGCGCTCGGCACCGAGGCAGATCTCCAGGGACATGACGATGGCTTCGCGCAGCGGGTCGATCGGCGGGTTGGTGACCTGGGCGAACTGCTGGCGGAAGTAGTCGTAAGGGGTGCGCACGCGCTGCGACAGCACCGCCATCGGCGTGTCGTCGCCCATCGAACCCACCGCTTCGTAGCCCTGCTCGCCCAGCGGACGCAGGACCTGGTCACGTTCTTCGAAAGTGACCTGGTACATCTTCATGTACTGCTTGAGCTGGTCGACGTCGTAGAAGGCCGAACCGTGGTCGTTGTCTTCCATGGTGGCCTGGATGCGCAGGGCGTTCTTGCGCAGCCATTGCTTGTACGGATGGCGCGACTTCAGGCGGTTGTCGATGGCGTCGGTGTCGAGGATCTGCCCGGTTTCGGTGTCCACGGCAAAGATCTGCCCCGGACCGACCCGGCCCTTGGCGATCACGTCCTCGGGCTGGTAGTTCCAGACGCCGATCTCCGAAGCCAGGGTGATGAAACCGTTCTTGGTGGTGACCCAGCGGGCCGGACGCAGGCCGTTGCGGTCCAGCAGGCAGACGGCGTAGCGGCCGTCAGTCATGACCACGCCGGCCGGGCCGTCCCAGGGCTCCATGTGCATGGAGTTGTATTCGTAGAACGCCCGCAGATCCGGGTCCATGGTTTCGACGTTCTGCCACGCTGGCGGAATGATCATGCGCACGCCACGGAACAGGTCGATGCCGCCGGTGACCATCAGTTCGAGCATGTTGTCCATGCTTGAGGAGTCGGAACCCACGCGGTTGACCAGCGGGCCCAGCTCTTCCAGGTCCGGGATCAGGTCGTTGGCGAACTTGGTGCGACGGGCCTGGGCCCAGTTGCGGTTGCCGGTGATGGTGTTGATCTCGCCGTTGTGGGCGAGGAAGCGGAATGGCTGGGCCAGCGGCCATTTCGGCAGGGTGTTGGTGGAGAAGCGCTGGTGGAACACACAGATCGCGGTCTGCAGGCGCGGATCACCCAGGTCCGGATAGAAGGCGGCGAGGTCCGCCGGCATCATCAGGCCTTTATAGATGATGGTCTTGTGGGAAAAGCTGCAGATGTAGTGATCGGTGTCGGCAGCGTTGGCGACCGAGGAGCGACGACGGGAACTGAACAGCTTGACGGCGAAATCCTGATCGCTCAGGCCTTCGCCACCGATGAACACCTGCTCGATCTGCGGCAGGCGCTCCAGGGCCAGACGCCCGAGCACGCTGGTATCGATCGGCACTTTGCGCCAGCCCACCAGTTGCAGGCCGGCGGCCAGGATCTCGCGGTTCATGTTTTCGCGAGCGGCTTCGGCCTTGGCCGGATCCTGGTTGAAGAACACCATGCCCACGGCATATTGCTTGGGCAGGTCGGTGCCGAAGTGCTCCTTGGCGACGGCGCGCAGGAACAGGTCGGGCTTTTGCATCAGCAGACCGCAACCGTCGCCGGTCTTGCCGTCCGCGTTGATCCCACCGCGGTGGGTCATGCAGGTCAGGGCCTCAATGGCCGTTTTCAACAGGGTATGACTGGGTTCGCCCTGCATATGGGCTATCAGGCCGAAACCACAGTTGTCCTTAAATTCATCTGGTTGGTACAGACCTGCTTTCATAGACACTTTCTCACCAGGCTGCCTCTTATCGAGACAAATTTCTTTTCAATTCAACCACTTACCATCCGCGTCGAACGTACGCCGACTTTGCGGGGGCAAAAGGGAGGTCATTGTACACACCGACACAAAGGCCCACAAATTAAGCGACGATTCGTCGCAAATTTATGTCGCGTTTATGAACGTTTTAAAGCGATATGCTGTGCTAGTCAAAAAGTTTTGCTTTTGACTGCCGCGACTCAAAAACTACTGTGACGCAGACACCACAAGGCACGCGGCCTGTAAGGCAGCATGCCGATGCGGAAATTTGAGGTTGCCGGGAGAGGCGGCCTGGGTAAGGCCGCCGAATCTTCAGCGGGTTGTTGCCAGTTCTTGTTGAACGCTAGCGACAGTGCGAGGCCAAGGTTTACCAGCCTGAACCTTCGCTGGCAAGGATTTGATGGCGCTGACCGCGGCGTCGCGGCTTGCGAAGTTGCCGTAGGTAATCACATACAGCGGCTTGCCGTTGAGGACTTTCTTGAAGTAGCGGTACTCGCCGCCCTGCTCCTTGACGAAATTCTGCGCGGTGGCTTCCGAGCTGGTACCGAGGATCTGCACCACGTAGTTGCCTGGCGCTTGACCGGCGTACCAGCTGCCACCGGCGGCCTTGGCCACGGTGGCCGGCTTCTCCGCCGGCTTGGCGGCTGGAGCAGGCTTGGCGGCAACCGGTTTCTCCACCGGCTTGGGCGCTGGTGTCGGCTTGGCGGTGGCGACCTGGGTCGGCGCCGGGGTTGGCCGCGCTGCCGGAGTCGGTGCCGGACCGGCCACGGCGCCAGCAGGTGGCGCGGTGGTGGTCACGGTGGGCGGAACCGCGCTGGAACCTTCCACCGGAACCCCGTCATCCCCCTCGGTAATGCCGCCCGCGGCTTCCGCCAGAGGACCACGCATCACTGGCTGCGACTGGCCGACCAACGGCAGAGGCATCGGCTGGGATGAGCCGGCGAACTCCACGGATGGACTGCCATTGGCATTTGGCGTCGGCGTCTGCCCCAGAGGCAACTGCGCCTGCTCATTGGTCGGCGTACCGCTGGTCGGTGCCTTGCTGCGCCCCGGCATCAGCCAGGCGGCAGCCAAGGCCACCACTACCACAGCGGAAATGGCCAATACGTGTTTCTTCGGCATGTTGAACCCCATACTTGGACGCTTGACCGCAGAGCGGCTGGCGATCATGGCTTCGATCATTGCATCCCTGGCGACCTGGTTGATGTTGCCCGGCCAGCCATCGGAGCTTTCGTGAATATCACTGATCTGATCTGCGGAGAAAAGTTCGATGCCCTGACCCGCGCCTTCAAGGCGCTGGGCCAGATATTCACGGGTTTCTTCTTCGGTATAGGGCTGCAGCTCGATGACGTGGAAGCGTTCTTCCTCGGTGCTCAACTGATCCAGGGTGGCGATCAGCGACGACTCGCCGAACAGGAAGACATGAGGGCGGCCTTCCGGAGCCCCCGCCGCCAGGGCCAGCAGCGCCTCGAGCGCCGACTCGTCGAGCTGCTCGGCGTCATCCACCAGCAGATAGACTTCCTGGCCGGTCAGGGCCAGTTGCACCACCTGGGCCAGAATCGCGCCGATCTCGGCCTGGGCCACATTCAGCGCCTGGGCTACCTGGCGCAATACGCCGGCGGCATCGCCGGCACCACGGGCGGAAACCACCACGCTCTGGACCGACTGCTTGTTGGTGCTGGCGACCAGCGCCTGGCGCAGCAGGGTCTTGCCGCTGCCCTGGGGGCCGGTAACCACCAGCAGCAGCTGGCTATAGCGAGCCAGGTGATGCAACTGCCCCAACACGGGCTTGCGTTGGGCAGGAAAGAATTTGAAGCCAGGAACCCGGGGAGCGAAAGGATCATGGCTCAACTGGTAATGGCCGAGGAAAGCCTCGTCGGCGTGCAAACTAGTCATCGGGATTTTATTAACCTTTAAGCTGAGCCAGGGCGCGGTAATCCGCTCCCAGCGTGGCCTGTAAAACCTCTTTCGGATAATCGTCGGTCACTACGGCTTCGCCCATGCGGCGCAACAGCACCAGACGCAAACGACCGTCGATCACTTTCTTGTCAATTGCCATGTGTTCGAGAAAATCCGCTTCGGTCATCTCTTCAGGCGGGATGACCGGCAGGCCCGCGCGCTGGAACAGGCGAATACCGCGGTCACGCTCCTGGTGGGTGATCCAGCCCAGGCGCGCGGACATTTCCAGGGCCATGACGGTGCCCGCAGCAACCGCCTCGCCATGCAGCCAGACACCGTAGCCCATATGGGTTTCGATGGCGTGGCCGAAGGTGTGGCCCAGGTTGAGGGTGGCGCGCACCCCCGATTCACGTTCGTCGGCACCCACCACGGCGGCCTTGGCCGCACAGGAGCGTTCGATGGCGTAAGTCAGTGCCTGCTGGTCCAGGGCCCGCAGGCGGTCGACGTTCTCTTCCAGCCAGGTCAGGAAGGGTTCGTCGCAGATCAGGCCGTACTTGATCACCTCCGCCAGGCCCGCCGACAGTTCTCGGCTGGGCAGGGTATTGAGACTGGCGGGGTCGATCAGCACCACGTTGGGCTGATAGAAGGCGCCGACCATGTTCTTGCCCAGCGGGTGGTTGATACCGGTCTTGCCGCCCACCGAAGAGTCCACCTGGGACAGCAGGGTGGTCGGGATCTGGATGAAGTCCACACCGCGCTGATAGCAGGCGGCGGCAAAGCCCGCCATGTCACCGATCACCCCGCCACCCAGAGCGATGATGGTCGTGCGCCGATCATGGCGCGCGGTCAGCAGGCCATCGAAGATCAACTGCAGGGTTTCCCAGTTCTTGTGGGCCTCGCCATCGGGCAGGACCACCGAGATCACCGAGTATTGCCCCAGGCTGCGGGTCAGGCGCTCAAGGTACAGCGGCGCGACCGTCTCATTGGAAATGATCGCCACTTGCCGCCCGGCGATATGTGGCACCAGCAGCTCGGGCTGGTCCAACAGTCCTTCACCAATGTGAATCGGGTAGCTGCGCTCGCCTAGATCGACCTTAAGTGTCTGCATGTGTCCCCACAGTGAAGATGGAAGCAGGCGTTGTGCCTTGTATTGACGATGGGCCTCGTCAGGTCTTCTGACGCTGCCCGATAGCTCTGCGCCACACCCTGGCGGTCATGGCGCGCCGCCGAGAATAGCGCATTTCGCTCGGCGCATTAACGGGGCGGCAACTGCTGCAGGCGCTCCAGGATGTCCAGCACCACCATTCGTGGGGGCCGCTCATCGGTTTCCACCACCAGATCGGCGATTTCCCGATAAAGCGGATCGCGGACTTCCAGCAGATCGCGCAGGGTCTTGGCCGGATCGGCGGTGCGCAGCAAGGGACGATTGCGGTCCCGGGCAGTCCGGCCGACCTGTTGCTCCACCGAGGCGTGCAGGTAGACCACTCGTCCGCCGGCATGCAGCGCCCGACGATTGGCTTCACGCATGACCGCACCACCACCGGTGGCCAGGACCACGCCGTCGGTGCCGCAGAGTTCGGCGATCATTGCCTGCTCGCGATCGCGAAAGCCCGGCTCGCCTTCCTTATCGAAGATCCACGGGATGTTCGCGCCTGTGCGCAGTTCAATTTCCTTATCGGAATCTTTGAATGGCAGGCGCAGCTCTTTGGCCAGTAAGCGGCCTATGGTGCTTTTTCCAGCCCCCATCGGCCCAACAAGAATCAAATTTCGCACAGAATCAACGACTCACAGCAATCGCCTGGTTGTTCATGATACGCGGAGTGAGAAATACCAGCAGCTCGGATTTTTTCTCCGACACCACGTCACGCCGGAAAAGGCGGCCAAGATACGGCACATCGCCAAGAAATGGCACTTTATCTACAACCTTGCTCTGGGTATTGGAAAAAACCCCGCCAATGACAATGGTTTCGCCGTCGCGAACCAGAACCTTGGCATTGACCTCGTTCTTCTTGATCGGCGGCACATCCTGGACCTTGTTCAGGTAGTCCGGCTCGTCCTTGGTGACCTTGACCTCCATGATGATGCGGTTGTCGGGGGTGATCTGCGGCGTCACCTCAAGGGACAGCGAGGCCTCCCGGAACGACACGGACGTGGCGCCACTGGAACTGGCTTCCTGATAGGGAATCTCGGTGCCCTTGAGGATCCTCGCGGTCTCCTTGTCGGAGGTGACCACCCTGGGCTGGGAGACGATCTCGCCATTGCCGGTCTTCTCCATGGCGCTCAGCTCCAGATCCAGCAGCACGTTGTCGGTGATGTAGGCGATGCCGATGCCCGAGGTATTGGCCACAGCCCCGAGGTCGACGAACGGCGCGTTGCTAGTGCCCGGCGCCTCGACGGCCGATGAGCCGCCACCCTGCACCCCGGAGGCGTGCCAGTTGCCCCTGTTGGGCAGCGAACCGCCCCAGCGCACTCCCAGGCTCTTGTTGTAATCGAGGTTGGCCTCGACGATACGTGCCTCGATCATCACCTGACGCACCGCAACGTCCAGCTGGCCAACGATGCGCCGCAGCTCGTCGAGGCGTTCCTGGGTCTGGTAGGCAATGATATTGTTGGTGCGCTCGTCCACGGTGATCGAGCCCCGCTCGCCGGCCCGGTCCTCGGCGCCGGTCACCGAATGAAACAGCTTGGCGATGTCCGCAGCCTTGGCGTAGTTGACCTGCAGCAGCTCCCGGCGCAGCGGCGCCAGGTCCTGCAACTGCCTCTGCGACTCCAGCTCCTGGCGTTCCCGGGCGGCCATTTCATCCGCCGGGGCCACCAGCAAGACATCACCCACCTGGCGCTTGTCCAGGCCCTTGGTCTTGAGCACCAGGTCCAGGGCCTGATCCCAAGGCACGCTCTGCAGGCGCAGGGTAATGCTGCCTTGCACCGTGTCGCTGGCCACCAGGTTGAGGCCCGTGAAGTCGGCGATCAGTTGCAGCACCGAACGCACTTCGATGTCCTGAAAGTTCAACGAAAGCCTGGCGCCCCCATAAGCCGGCCCGGCCACAGCACCGCCAACCGAGTGTGGCGGGGTTGCGCCCCCTGCCTGAAGCGCCGCGGAGACCCGAGCCGCCTTAGCCGCCGCAGTGGACGTGAGCTCGGCGGCGCCGACCAGCGGTGCCAGCAGCGCCATCCCTAGCGCCACACCGATGGCTGAAACAGTCCTGTTCATTGTGCAGATTCCACCTAAGAGTGTTTTTTCAGCAGCAGCGTCCGTGGTCGCTCCTGCCAGCCCCCAGCGCCATCGCCAACAATTTCCACCACTTCCACCCGGGACTCGCTGATCGCCACGATCCGACCTTCGCTTCGCCCCAGGTAATCGCCAACCTGCAAAGGGTGGACACCCTCGGCGCTGCGCAACATAGCCAAGCTTGCACTGGCGCTGGACAAGGTTCCGACCATCTGCAACTGCTCGATATCAAAGCCCTCCAGATACTGCCGGGCTCGCTGCGGATCGGGGCGGACCGCGCGCTCGCCCCGCCGATGCGAGACTGGTTCGACGCTCTGCGGAGGCTGGAACGGGCTGCGCAACCCGCTGGCGTCATAGGTGAATGCGGGGTAGGAGCGGACAACCGGCAGCGGTTCAATCGGCTCCGGCGCTTGCCGGCGCATCTGGTTCATATAAGCCTGCGCTCCAGCGAAATCTGCGGTCCCCTCACACCCGCACAAGCCAAGAACCAAGCCAGCACACATCAGCCAGCGCCAGGCCTTCATGATCGCGGTTCCGGGCGGTCGTACCTGTAGGTTCGCGCCTCGATGCTCAAGCGCAGTCGCGCAGGATCACCCGACTCCAGGGGCCTGAGCTGAAAGTCATGCAAGGTGACGATTCGTGGCAGGCCGGCGACGCCGCTGACGAAGGTCGCCAGATCGTGATAGCCCCCAGTCACCGTGATCTGAATCGGCAGCTCGACATAAAACGGCCGCGGTACTTCCGGTTGCAGCTTGATCGCCTCGAACGCCAGGCCGCTGCCCAAGCCCAGGCGACTGATGTCTTCAAGCAACCCCGGGACCTCGCTATCGCTGGGCAACTGACGCAGCAACTGCTCGAAGCTGTTACGCAGGGACGCGAGTTGCTCCCGATAAAGCTCGAGATTGGCCACTTGCCGGGCCTTGATAGCGAACTGCTGCCTGAGGCGGGTTTCTTCGTGACGCACCTGCTGCAGTTGCCGCAGATGAGGGCTCAGGTACAGGCCGTAGCCCGTTGCCAGGACCACCAGCAGAAGCAAGGTCGCCGCCAGCGTCTTCAGCGGCGTCGGCCAGGAGCCGAGGCTGCTCAGCTCCAGCTCTCGCAGATCGGTGCCACGCATCTGTGCCAGCCAACCGCCCGGATTCATCGCTTCGCCTCCTCAGGCATTGACGGCAGCAACCCGACACTGAGCCGAAACCGGTTGCTCGGCTGCGGTTGCGCCTCGCTGGCCTTTTTCACTTCGGCCAGGCTGGGAGCGGCAAAAACTGCGGTCGCTTGCAGATTGCGCAGCAAGTCGGAAATCCGGCCATTGGCCTGAGCCACCCCACTGAGACTCAAGTTCTGCCCCTGCAGATCGGCTTCGGTGAAATGCAGGCAATCGGGCACGCTGCGGGCCAGCTCTTGGAAAATCCGCACCCGGGTCGGGCGGTTGCCTTGCAGGTCCTCGATAACCCTCATGCGCTCAAGCAATTGCTGGCGCTGAACCTTGATCTGGCGAACATCGGTGATCTGCCGATCCAGGCCCGCGTTCGCTTGCTCCAGGTACTGGTTGCGGGCCTGCTGGCGGGCACTCATCCGCTCGATGCCGGCAGCGGCCAGCAGCACCAGCGCCAACCCCAGCAGCATGATGGCCGCCAATACCTGCAGAAAGCGTCGGTGTTGCTGCGCCCGCACGGTTTCCCGCCAGGGAAGAAAGTTGATCCGGGCCATCAGTCGAATCCCCTCAGGGCCAGCCCGCAAGCCAGCAACAGCTCCGGCGCCTGCTCGGCGAGTGCCTGGGCATCGACCCGAGGCCCGACGCTCATGCCGACGAACGGATTGGCAAGGGTCGTGGCTATTCCCAGTTGCTGTTCGATCCGCCGCTCCAGCCCGGCAAGGCGACTGCCCTCGCCAGCCAGTAGCAGCAACTGCACCGGTTGCCGCTGTGGCGACTCGGCGAACAGTTGCAAGGCACGCTGGACGTTCTGCAGCACGTCCTGCTCAAAGGGCTGCAGCGCCTGCTCGATACAGGCAGGCGACAAAGCTCCCTGGCGCTCGGCTCGCAGCGCCTGATCCAGGGTCAACGAGAAACGCTGCTCAAGGACCTGGGCCAGCTGTCGGCTACCGAACAGCTGCTCGCGGCGGTAAATGATTCGCTGGTCGCGCATGACACTGAAACCGCTCACGCCCGAGCCGATGTCCAACAACGCCACCGCAGACTGCGCGGCCACCGGGCTCTGCGCCGTCAACAGCGCCAGGCAACGCTCCAGGGCCAGGGGCTCGCTCTCCACCACCTGCGGCGTCAGACCGGCCCGGGCCAGCAGCACCTCCAGGGCCTCGACCGTCTCGTTACGACAGGCCACCAGCAACACCTGGACCCGCCGGGGATTGCCCGTCACCCTGCCCTGCACCTCAAAGTCGGTGGCCACCTCGTCCAGGGGGTAGGGAATGTATTGGCCCGCTTCCAGACTGAGCTGGCATTCCAGCTCGGCTTCATCCAGCTCCGCCGGCATCTCGATCAGTTTGCTGATCACCGCTTCACCGGGTACCGCCACCGCGGCCGCCTTGAGACGACTGCCGCTGGCGCGCCAGGCCCGGGACAAGGCCATGGCCTGCGCCTCGGGATCGACCCCACCCGACTCGAGAAATGAGTCGGGGGCCAGGTCTTGCCGGGCATACGCCTCGACCCGGTAGCCTCGACCATCCTGGCTCAAGGCCAGGAGCCTGACCGACGTGGCGCCGATATCGATCCCCAATAGGGAACCCGGCTTTCTACTGAAGACTCCAAGCACATCAATTCCCTTTGACTATCCGTGACTTACGAACCCCAGGAGCAGCACCGCGGTCAATCGCCACACCTTGACAGACGGGCAAATGACGCTCTCGGCGGAAAATGCTTATAATGCCCAGCGTTTTTTTCCGCTTTTCCTGCTGCGTGGGTCGGTCCCTGATTACCTTGAATGCCCTGACGCCTAATTCATTCCTTTCTCTGGAAATCCAAAAGCCTTGATTCGTCTGCTGAAGTTTTTCGGGTGGTCCATCGTCGCTGTGTTCTGCGGGCTGCTTCTCGCCCTCTCCGGTGCGTTTCTCTATCTTAGTCCCGGCCTTCCATCGGTTGAGGCCCTGAGAAGCATCCAGTTGCAGATTCCTCTGCGGGTGTACAGCAGCGACGGCAAGTTGATCGCAGAATTTGGCGAAATGCGCCGTACCCCCATACGTTTCGCCGAAATTCCGCCCAACTTCATCAATGCGTTACTAAGTGCTGAAGACGACAACTTCGCTAACCATTACGGAGTTGACCCTAGCAGCCTGATGCGTGCTGCGACCCAATTGGTCAAGAGCGGACACATCCAGTCCGGCGGCAGCACCATCACCATGCAGGTGGCGAAGAACTTCTTCCTCAGCAGCGAGCGCAGCTTCTCGCGCAAGACCACCGAGATTCTCCTGGCCCTGCAGATCGAGCGGCAGCTGACCAAGGACGAGATCCTCGAGCTGTACGTCAACAAGATCTACCTGGGCAACCGTGCCTACGGGATCGAGGCGGCAGCCCAGGTGTACTACGGCAAGTCCATTCGTGACGTGAGCCTGGCGCAGATGGCGATGATCGCCGGCCTGCCCAAGGCCCCTTCGCGCTTCAACCCGCTGGCCAATCCGGCGCGCAGCAAGGAGCGCCGCGACTGGATCCTCGGCCGCATGTACAAGCTGGGCAAGATCACCGAAGCGGCCTACACCGAAGCCATCAACGAGCCGCTGAACGCCAGCTACCACGTGCCGACACCGGAAGTGAACGCGCCCTACATCGCCGAAATGGCCCGCGCCGAGATGGTCGGCCGCTATGGCAGCGACGCTTACACCGAAGGTTTCCGCGTCACCACCACGGTGCCCAGCGACCTGCAGGAAATGGCCAATACCGCGGTCCAGGAAGGCTTGATGACCTACGACCAGCGCCATGGCTACCGCGGGCCGGAGTCGCGCCTGCCCGGCAAGACCCATGCTGCCTGGGCCACAGAGCTGACCAAGCAGCGGACCATCAGCAGCCTGGAACCGGCGATCGTCACCCAGGTCGAGAAGAATGGCATCCAGGTGCTGACCCGCAACGGCGAGGAACATGTGGCCTGGGAGAGCATGAAATGGGCCCGGCCGTTCCTCAACACCAACAGCATGGGCGCCGCGCCTCGCCAGCCGGCGGACGTGGCCCAGGTCGGCGACCTGATACGCGTGCAGCGCCAGGCGGACAATTCCCTGAAGTTCAGCCAGGTCCCGGTCGCCCAGGGCGCCCTGGTGACCCTGGACCCGCAAAACGGTGCGATCCGCGCCCTGGTCGGTGGTTTTGCCTTCGAACAGAGCAACTACAACCGCGCGATGCAAGCCAAGCGCCAGCCCGGCTCGAGCTTCAAGCCGTTCGTCTATAGCGCGGCCCTGGACAATGGCTACACCGCGGCCAGCCTGGTCAACGACGCACCGATCGTGTTCGTCGACGAATACCTGGACAAGGTCTGGCGGCCGAAGAACGACACCAACACCTTCCTCGGCCCGATTCGCATGCGCGAGGCGCTGTACAAGTCGCGCAACCTGGTGTCGATCCGCCTGCTGCAGAGCATGGGCGTGGACCACACCATTGACTACATCAGCAAGTTCGGCTTCAACAAGCAGGACCTGCCGCGCAACCTGTCCCTGGCCCTGGGCACCGCGACCCTGACCCCCATGGAGATCGCCACCGGCTGGAGCACCTTTGCCAACGGCGGCTACAAGATCACCCCGTACATCATCGACAAGATCGAAAGCCGCAACGGCGAGTTGCTGTTCAGCGCCAACCCGCCCAGCGTCCCCACCGGGAACACCGCCAGCAGCGGCATCGCGGCGCCAGAGCACAGCTTCACGGTCAACACCGTGGCCGGCGAAAACCCGGTACAGGCGCCGGTACAGACGCCTGCCGTCGCCGAACGGATCATCGACGGACGCACCACCTACATCCTCAACAGCATGCTCGAGGACGTGATCAAGCTGGGCACCGGCCGCCGAGCCCTGGCCCTGGGCCGCTCGGACCTGGCCGGCAAGACCGGTACCACCAACGAATCCAAGGACGCCTGGTTCTCCGGCTACAACGCCGACTATGTGACCACCGTCTGGACCGGTTTCGACCAGCCGGAAAGCCTCGGACGTCGCGAATACGGTGGCACCGTGGCCCTGCCGATCTGGATGAATTTCATGGGCGCCGCCCTCAAGGGCAAGCCGCCGCACACCCAGGCCGAACCGGAAGGCATCCTCAGCCTGCGGGTCGACCCGGTCAGCGGCCGCGCCGCCGCCCCGGGCACACCGAATGCCTACTTCGAGCTGTTCAAGAGCGAAGACACGCCACCCTCGGTCAACGAGCTGGGCAATGGCGTCGCCCCGGGCAGCCCGCTGCCGGCGGACGAAGCGGCGCCGATCGACCTCTTCTAAGAGCAGCGGCAAGCTGCAAGTGATCGGCGGCAGGCAAGAGCGCACCCCGCTCTTGCAGCTGGAAACTTGCAGCTAGCCGCCGATTGCCCGCCCATAAAAAACCCGGCTCGATGGCCGGGTTTTTTTATGGGCTGCTGTTAGCCGTTGAACACGTCATCCACGCTTTTGAGCGGGTAGTTCTTCGGATACGGCAGGGTTGCCACGCCGGTCTCGATGGCGGCCTTGGCCACGGCATCGGAGATCACGGTGATCAGGCGGGCATCCATTGGCTTCGGAATGATGTACTCACGGCCGAATTCCAGCTTGATGCCGCCATAGGCGTCGCACACTTCCTGCGGCACTGGCAGCTTGGCCAGCTCACGCAGGGCGTTGGCCGCGGCGATCTTCATTTCTTCGTTGATGCGCTTGGCGCGAACGTCCAGGGCACCACGGAAGATGAACGGGAAGCCCAGCACGTTGTTCACCTGGTTCGGGTAGTCCGAACGACCGGTAGCCATGATCACGTCGTTACGGGTGGCGTGGGCCAGCTCGGGAGCGATTTCCGGATCCGGGTTCGAGCAGGCGAACACGATCGGGTTCGGCGCCATGGACTTCAGGCCTTCGGCGCTCAGCAGGTTCGGACCGGACAGGCCGACGAACACGTCGGCGCCTTGCAGGGCGTCGGCCAGGGTGCGCTTGTCGGTGGTGTGGGCGAACACCGCCTTGTACTGGTTCAGGTCGTCACGGCCAGCGTGGATAACGCCGGTACGGTCAACCATGAAGATGTTCTCGATCTGCGCGCCCATGCTCACCAGCAGTTTCATGCAGGAGATGGCGGCCGCACCGGCGCCCAGGCAGACGATCTTGGCGTCGGACAGGGTTTTGCCAGCGATTTCCAGGGCGTTGATCATGCCGGCGGCGGTCACGATCGCGGTGCCGTGCTGGTCATCGTGGAACACCGGAATGTCGCACTGCTCGATCAGAGCGCGTTCGATCTCAAAGCACTCGGGGGCCTTGATGTCTTCCAGGTTGATGCCACCGAAGGTGATGGAGATGCGCTTGACGGTGTCGATGAAAGCCTGCGGACTCTCGGAGTCGACTTCGATGTCGAATACATCGATGCCGGCGAAACGCTTGAACAGCACGCCCTTGCCTTCCATCACCGGCTTGGAGGCCAGTGGGCCGAGGTTACCCAGGCCGAGAATCGCGGTGCCATCGGAAATGACGGCAACCAGGTTGCCTTTGCCGGTGTACTTGTAGGCCAGTTCCGGATCGCGAGCGATTTCGCGTACCGGCTCGGCTACGCCGGGGCTGTAGGCCAGGGCCAGATCACGAGCGGTAGCAGTGGCCTTGGTGAGCTCGACACTCAGCTTTCCTGGACGAGGATTGGCATGATATTCGAGAGCGGCAGTTTTCAAATCAGACATGTGGGCATTCCGCTTTTTACTGTTGGACAGACGGACCGCCGAGGATACGCGTGTCGCATAGTCCCTACAAGACTGCCCAGTCACCCCTGTCAAGGCCCGTAGCGTACGACTTTGGGCCAAGAGCCACGGGGTACAAGGCTTTCAACTGTTCACAATCCATTTAAAAAATGTCTACAATTTTTCTTTATCAGAGAAGTCTGACCATGGAAACGTCGCTCAGCGACAACATCCAGTCCGCCCCGCCCGACCTGAAACCAGCCGAACGCGATCGCGCCACCACCCAGCCCCGGGCCTCGATGCGCCGCCCTGACAGCCCCTTGAGCCACCGACGCTCGAAACGCCCCAGCACATTGGGTGCAATACGCAATACAACTGCACCACGCAATGTGATCCAAACCCCGCCACGATTGCGTTCGACCTTGCTCACACGCCCCTCGAGCAGGACAAAGCCCGAACGGCGGATCTGCTGCGCTTTCAGTACAGCTGGTCGTCGCCAAAGCCCCAGCCCCGCTCGGCGCGCATGGTTTTCCGCAGCCTGCTGACACGCGACCAGGGCGACGTTCGGCACGATGGCGATCTGATAGGCAAGCCCTTCGGCAATCAGCCGGGCTTCGAGATTGGTCCCGCTGCCGTCATAGACATGGGCCAGCATCCGACCATGACGATCGCGCCGCTCACGCCCGGGCAACAAGCCGACCCGCCCACCGCTCTGCGCCACCAGGCGCTGCAAACGTTGCCGCGCCGCCAGCGCGAACGGCTCGGCCGGACGCCCCCGGCTGGCCAGTTCCGGCGCATTGAGGCCGATCATCCGTACACTGCGACCATCCTTGAGACGCAGGGTATCGCCATCCACCACCCGCAGGACCGTTGCAGGAATCAGCCCCTCGGGCGCCGGGCAAAACGCCTGGGCGGTGGTCAGCCAAATCGCGCCCACAAAAAAGGCGCCCACTAGGGACGCCTTTTTCATCAGCGAGGAAAGTCGGTATCGGCTTTCCAGAACGATCAGCCTCAGGCCTTTTTCGTTGCGCCGAAAGCACCGAAGCGCGACTTGAACTTGTCGACACGACCGCCAACGTCCAGAGTCTTTTGCTTACCGGTGTAGAACGGGTGGCACTCGTTGCACACGTCCAGGCTCAGAGGCTTGGCCAGGGTGGAGCGAGTTTCGATGACGTTACCGCAGCTGCAGGTAGCGGTAACGGCTTCGTATACTGGATGGATATCGGCTTTCATGGTGTATTCCTCAGGCTAGCGTGCCGCCACCCAACACTATTGTTGAATACCGCACGAATTAGGGCGCGGATTCTACCAGACCGCATCAAACGCGCAAGAGATCCTGAGTACCCCCCATCAGAAAAAGCCAGCACAACCTTGACAGCCCAGGCTTTGCCAAGCACTGAACGGCGGCGCCTGCCCGGCCGCGAGAAAACCTTCGCAGAGCGGGGGGCACGCACGCTTATGCAGGACACCCCACGGCTCGTCTGTTAGGCTCCGGAGCCTATTTACCGTCCGCTCATCGAGATTGTCCCGCGTGCCCGACGCCATTCTGCGCCTCGCCCTGCCTTCGCCTCTGCGCCGCCTCTTCGACTACCGTGCCCCGGCCGGTGTGCTGCGCGCCCAGCTGCATCCGGGGATGCGCCTGCGAGTGCCCTTCGGCCGCCGGGAAATGATCGGCATCCTGGTGGAGGTGGCGGATCACAGCGAGGTTCCGGCAGAAAAGCTCAAGCCGGCCCTGGCCCTGCTGGACCCCACGCCACCGCTGCCCCCCGCCCTGTTCAAGCTGTGCCTGTGGACCGCCCAGTACTATCAGCACAGCCTCGGCGACACCCTGAGCTGGGCCTTGCCGGTGCTGCTGCGCCAGGGCGAGCTGGCCGAGGCCCGCCAGGAACGCTTCTGGTCGATAGCTCCCGGCGCCCGCCTTGATGACCCGCGCATCGCCCGCGCCCCGCGTCAGCGCGAGGCGCTGGCCACCCTGGCCCAACACCCCCATGGCGTGCCCCACGCGCTGCTGAGCAAGCTGATGTTGAGCAAGGACAGCCTGGACCTGTTGCTGGCCAAGGATCTGGTGCAAGTGGAAGTACGCAAGCACGCGCCGGGCGTGCGCCATGAACACTGGCTGGCCCAGCCCGAACTGCCGCTCAACAGCGAGCAGCGCGCCGCCTACGAAGCGATCCGCGCCGGGTTCGACAGCTACCACGCCTTTCTTCTGGCCGGGGTCACCGGCAGCGGCAAGACCGAGGTCTACCTGCAGTTGATCCGCGAAACCCTCGAAGCCGGCAAACAGGCCCTGGTGCTGATCCCGGAGATCAACCTGGGCCCGCAAACCCTGGCGCGCTTCGAGCAGCGTTTCAACGCCCGCATCGCCCTGCTGCACTCGGCGGTCAACGACCGCGAACGCCTGGACGCCTGGCTCGCCGCCCGGGATGGCGAGGCCGACATCATCATCGGCACCCGCTCGGCCTTGTTCACGCCGATGAAGAACCCCGGGCTGATCATCATCGACGAGGAGCACGACGGCTCCTATAAACAGCAGGAAGGCCTGCGCTACCACGCCCGCGACCTGGCCCTGGTGCGCGCCCGCCAGGAAAACATCCCCATCGTCCTCGGCTCGGCCACGCCGTCCCTGGAAAGCCTGCACAACGCCTACACCGGCCGCTACGGCCTGCTGCGCCTGAACGAACGGGCCGGCGGCGCAAAGCAGCCACGCTTCCTGCGCCTGGATGTGAAGAGCCGTCCCCTGGACAGCGGCATTTCCGGTCCCATGCAGCAAGCCATCGGCCAGACCCTGGCCGCCGGGCAGCAAGTGCTGGTGTTCCTCAACCGGCGCGGTTTCGCCCCGACCCTGCTGTGCCACGACTGCGGCTGGATGTCCGAATGCCAGCGCTGCGACGCCCGCATGACCGTGCACCAGCGCTCCGGCGAGCTGCGCTGCCACCACTGCGGCCATGTCGAGCGGGTGCCCCGGCACTGCCCGCAATGCGGCAAGGTCGACCTGCGTCCCGTGGGCGCCGGCACCGAGCGCGCGGAAGAACGCCTGGGCATTCTGTTTCCCGACTACCCGGTATTGCGGGTGGACCGCGACAGCACCTCGCGCAAGGACGCGATGAACCAGCTGTTCGCCACCATCCAGAAAGGACATCCGTGCATCCTCGTGGGCACCCAGATGCTGGCCAAGGGTCACCACTTCCCCCGGGTCACCCTGGTGTCGATCCTCGACGCCGACGGTGGCCTGTTTTCCGGAGACTTCCGCGCCAGCGAGCGCATGGCGCAACTGATCGTCCAGGTCGCCGGGCGCGCCGGGCGTGCCGAAGAGCCCGGCAAGGTGATCATCCAGACCCACCTCGCCGACCACCCGCTGCTGGTGCAACTGACCGAACAGGGCTACTTCGCCTTTGCCGAACAGGCCCTGAGCGAGCGCCGCGCCGCTGGCCTGCCGCCCTTTGCCCACCTGGCCCTGCTGCGGGCCGAGGCGCACAAACCGGGACAGGCCGAAGGTTTTCTCGATGAGGCCTGCAGCGAGGCCGAGCGCCTGCTGGCGGAACTGAATCTGGGGGGCATCGAGCTACTGGGGCCGGTTCCGGCGCCGATGGAGCGGCGCGCCGGGCGTTATCGCGCGCAGTTGCTGCTGCAAGCCAATGCCCGGGCCCCGCTGCATCGGCTGCTGAGCAGCTGGCTGCTGGTGCTGGAGCAGATGCCCAGCGGACGCCAGGTCCGCTGGTCGCTGGATGTGGACCCGGTGGATTTGTATTGACCGATATCGCGTTTTCGCGGGCCAGCCCGCTCCTACAATGGGCAGCATCAGACCCGTAGGAGCGGGCTCGCCCGCGAACAGGATCGAATAGCCGCCACCGATCCCCCTGCAGCCCTCTATAGTTGGCAAGCCCGTTCCAGCAACGGATAATGCCCAGTTTTTCCACCCGCGCACCAACGCGCCGCCGCGCCAGCGGTCGAACGAGAAGACCATGAAAGACACCATTCGCCAGCTCATCCAGCAAGCCATCACCCAACTCGTCACCGAAGGTGTGTTGCCAGAAGGCCTGACGCCGGCGATCCAGGTCGAAAACACCCGCGACAAGACCCACGGCGACTTCGCCAGCAATATCGCCATGATGCTGGCCAAGCCCGCCGGCATGAAACCCCGCGACCTGGCGGAAAAAATCATCGCCGCGCTGCCGGCCCATGAGGACCTGAGCAAGGCGGAAATCGCCGGCCCGGGGTTCATCAACTTCTTCCAGAACACCCAGGCCCTGGCCGCGCGCCTGGACGCCGCCCTTGGCGACGAGCACCTGGGCGTGCGCAAGGCCGGCCCGGTGCAGCGCACCGTGATCGACATGTCGGCGCCCAACCTGGCCAAGGAAATGCACGTCGGCCACCTGCGCTCCACCATCATCGGTGACGGCGTGGCGCGGGTCCTGGAGTTCCTCGGCGACACCGTGATCCGTCAGAACCACGTCGGCGACTGGGGCACCCAGTTCGGCATGCTGATGGCCTACCTGGAAGAAAACCCGATCACCAGCGACGAGCTGTCGGACCTGGAGAACTTCTACCGCGCCGCCAAGCAGCGCTTCGACGAGTCCGAAGCCTTTGCCGACCGCGCCCGCGGCCTGGTGGTCAAGCTGCAAGCCGGCGACCCGGACTGCCTGGAGCTGTGGACCAAGTTCAAGGACATCTCCCTGTCCCACTGCCAGAAGATCTACGAGCTGCTCAACGTCAAGCTGACCATGGCCGATGTCATGGGCGAGAGCGCCTACAACGATGACCTGATCAACGTGGTCAACGACCTCAAGGCCCAGGGCATGCTGGTAGAAAGCAACGGCGCCCAGTGCGTGTTCCTCGACGAGTTCAAGAATGCCGAAGGCGAGCCGCTGCCGGTGATCATCGTCAAGGCCGACGGCGGCTATCTGTACGCCACCACCGACCTGGCCGCCGTGCGCTACCGCAGTGGCAAGCTCAAGGCCGATCGCGCCCTGTACTTCGTCGACCAGCGCCAGGCCCTGCACTTCCAGCAAGTGTTCGCCGTGGCCCGCAAGGCCGGCTTCGTGACCCATCCGATGGAAATGGAGCACATGGGCTTCGGCACCATGAACGGCGCTGACGGCCGTCCGTTCAAGACCCGCGACGGCGGCACCGTAAAACTCATCGACCTGCTGACCGAAGCCGAAGAACGGGCCTACGCCCTGGTCAAAGAGAAAAACCCGCAACTGCCGGAAGCCGATCTGCGCAGCATCGCCAAGGTGGTGGGCATCGACTCGGTGAAATACGCCGACCTGTCCAAGCACCGTACCAGCGACTACAGCTTCAACTTCGACCTGATGCTCAACTTCGAAGGCAACACCGCCCCTTACCTGCTGTACGCCTACACCCGCGCCGCCGGTGTGTTCCGCAAGCTGGGCAAGGATTTCAGCGAAGTTGGCGGGCAGATCGAACTGCACGCGGCCCAGGAGCTGGAACTGGCGGCCAAGCTGGCGCAGTTCGGCGAGATCCTCAACAACGTCGCCGACAAGGGCACCCCGCACATCCTCTGCACCTACCTGTATGACGTGGCAGGCCTGTTCTCCAGCTTCTACGAGAACTGCCCGATCCTGGCGGCCGAGACGCCGACGCAGATGCACAGCCGCCTGCGCCTCACCGAGCTGACCCGCCGCACCCTCAAGCAAGGTCTGGAACTGCTGGGCCTCAAAGTCCTGGAGCAAATGTAAGTTGGCTGCCAAGAAAAAACCCGCACCCAAGCGTGGCGCCAGCCGCTACCAGGCCCCGGCCAAGAAGCCGATTCCGGGCTGGTTGTGGCTGGCCATCGGCCTGACCATCGGTGCCTTCATCGTGTTCCTGATGAAGCTCGAACCGGGCAAGGGCGGCGACAGCGTCAAGCGCGAGAAGATCGAACAGCAGAAAGCCAGCAAGATCGCCGAGGCCAACAAGACCCCGCCGAGCCCGCAGCAACCGGTGAAGCCCAAGTACGACTTCTATACCCTGCTGCCGGAATCGGAGGTCATAGTGCCGCCGGAGGCCGTGCCGGAGAAAACCCTGCCGACGCCGCAAGTGCCGCCGGTGCCCACCACCCCGGTAACCCCGGCGGAAGCGGCGAAGATCGACACCGCCCGGGCCCAGGCGGCCCTGGCCGGCATCACCCCGCCACCGGCGCCACCGGTGGCCAAGGCGGCGCCTGTGACCAAGTTCTTCCTCCAGGCCGGCTCGTTCCGCAAGCAGGCCGATGCCGACAAGGTACGGGCGCAGATCATCCTGCTGGGCCAGTCGGTGGCGGTGGAATCCGGCACGGTGAAGGACGAAACCTGGTACCGGGTATTGGTCGGGCCGTTCAGCAACCGCGAACAGCTCACCGTGGCCCAGAAACAACTGGCCGGCGCCGGCTTCAGCAACCTGCTGTTACAACAGCGCCAGAGCCGCTGAGCCGACCGCTCCACGATGGATCGCGAACCAGCCCACTCCTGCACAACGCGCTGTAGGAGCGGGCTGGCCCGCGAAGCGCTTGCAGCTGGCAACAATGACCGCCGGTCCCCCGCCAAAGCCTCCAGTTGAAAAACGCTCAGCCACCCCCATATGAGTTTCCATCAGGGCACTTTCGCCCCGCTGTGTGGAGACTTCCCCTTGACCACCATCGTTTCAGTCCGCCGCCACGGCAAAGTCGTCATGGGCGGCGACGGCCAGGTTTCTCTCGGCAACACCGTGATGAAAGGCAACGCGAAAAAAGTCCGTCGCCTGTACCACGGCCAGGTGATTGCCGGTTTTGCCGGGGCCACCGCTGACGCCTTCACCCTGTTCGAACGTTTCGAAGGCCAGCTGGAGAAACATCAGGGCCACCTGGTGCGCGCCGCCGTCGAACTGGCCAAGGAATGGCGCACCGACCGCTCCCTCAGCCGCCTGGAGGCCATGCTGGCCGTGGCCAACAAGGACGCCTCCCTGATCATCACCGGCAACGGCGACGTGGTGGAACCGGAGGACGGCCTGATCGCCATGGGTTCCGGTGGCGCCTACGCCCAGGCCGCGGCCAGCGCCCTGCTGAAGAAGACCGACCTGTCGGCTCGCGAAATCGTCGAGACGGCCCTGGGCATTGCCGGCGACATCTGCGTATTCACCAACCACACTCAAACCATCGAGGAGCAGGATCTCGCGGAATAAGCCTGTTGCGGCGCTCGCGCCACGGCATTCATTCTTGCTTGAGGACCGCCAATTACTATGTCCATGACACCCCGCGAAATCGTCCACGAACTCAACCGCCACATCATCGGCCAGGACGATGCCAAGCGCGCCGTCGCGATCGCCCTGCGCAACCGCTGGCGCCGGATGCAACTGCCGGCCGAACTGCGCGTTGAAGTGACGCCCAAGAACATCCTGATGATCGGCCCGACCGGTGTCGGCAAGACCGAAATCGCCCGCCGCCTGGCCAAGCTGGCCAATGCACCGTTCATCAAGGTCGAAGCCACCAAGTTCACCGAAGTCGGCTATGTCGGTCGCGATGTCGAATCGATCATTCGTGACCTGGCCGATGCGGCGATCAAGATGTTCCGCGAACAGGAAATGATCCGGGTTCGCCACCGCGCCGAAGACGCCGCCGAAGAGCGCATCCTCGACGCCCTGCTGCCACCGGCGCGCATGGGCTTCAGCAGCGATGAAGCGCCGGCCCAGGACTCCAACACCCGCCAGCTGTTCCGCAAGCGCCTGCGCGAAGGTCAGCTGGACGACAAGGAAATCGAGATCGAAGTGGCGGAAGTCACCGGCGTCGATATCTCCGCGCCTCCGGGCATGGAAGAAATGACCAACCAGCTGCAGAACCTGTTCGCCAACATGGGCAAGGGCAAGCGCAAGAGCCGCAAGCTCAAGGTCAAGGAAGCGCTGAAGCTGGTGCGGGATGAAGAGGCCAGCCGCCTGGTCAACGACGAGGAGTTGAAGGCCAAGGCGCTGGAAGCCGTCGAGCAACACGGCATCGTGTTCATCGACGAAATCGACAAAGTGGCCAAGCGCGGCAACTCCGGCGGCGTCGATGTGTCCCGCGAAGGCGTGCAGCGCGACCTGCTGCCCCTGATCGAGGGCTGCACCGTCAACACCAAGCTGGGCATGGTCAAGACCGACCACATCCTGTTCATCGCTTCCGGTGCTTTCCACCTGAGCAAGCCCAGCGACCTGGTGCCGGAGCTGCAAGGGCGCCTGCCGATCCGCGTCGAACTCAAGGCCCTGTCGCCGGAAGACTTCGAGCGCATCCTCAGCGAGCCTCACGCATCGCTGACCGAGCAATACCGTGAGCTGCTCAAGACCGAAGGCCTGAACATCGAGTTCCTGCCCGAGGGCATCAAGCGCCTGGCGGAGATTGCCTGGCAGGTCAACGAGAAGACCGAGAACATCGGTGCCCGTCGCCTGCACACCCTGCTCGAGCGCCTGCTGGAAGAGGTGTCGTTCAGTGCCGGCGACCTGGCCAGCGCCCATAACGAAGAGCCGATCCGCATCGACGCGGCCTACGTCAACAGCCACCTGGGCGAATTGGCGCAGAACGAAGATCTGTCGCGCTACATCCTCTAAGAGACAAGCTCAAAGCCTCAAGCTGCAAGTTGATCGCGGTCATCTTGTGGCTTGCAGCTTGCAGCTTTAAGCTGCCCCCATGACTAAACTCCCCTCCGGCATCAACCTGCACAAGGCCTCGAAAACCCTGACCCTGACCTACGGGCCGGACGAGGTCTATCACCTGCCTGCGGAATTCCTGCGGGTGCATTCTCCCTCCGCCGAGGTCCAGGGCCACGGCAAGCCCATCCTGCAATTCGGCAAGCTCGGCGTCGGCCTGAGCAAGGTTGAACCGGCGGGCCAGTACGCACTGAAATTGACCTTCGACGACGGCCATGACAGCGGACTGTTCACCTGGGACTACCTGTACCAGTTGGCTTTGCGTCAGGACGAGCTGTGGAGCGATTATCTAGCAGAGCTCAAAGCGGCCGGAAAATCCCGCGATCCGAATGAGTCGATAATCAAGCTGATGCTCTAGCCCGAGCCTCCGGCTGTTTAGAGGGCATTTTCTAATTTCATCTGTTTGAATGCTGGGCTGCATGGCCAATGAATGGCCTGCTTGCGAAAAAAATTAAACTCGGGTAACCAATGGAACTGGCAAGTTCCCTGCAGAGTTCTCTGCACTTTTAAAGCAGCGGTACGCAATCAACGGTCACCCGAGCAGTAGTACCTGGCATCGTGCTGTGTGACTGCACAGCAGGTCCGGTACTCGTCTCAGGACAATGGAGCGTCGTAGATGAGTAACAAGAATATCGATGACCTGAAACGCCAAGCCTCGGAAAACACCCTGGGGCTCAATCCGGTCATCGGCTTGCGTAGAAAGGATCTGCTTACCTCTGCTCGAATGGTGCTCACCCAGGCCATCAAACAACCCATCCACAGCGTCAAGCATGTCGCCCATTTCGGCCTTGAGCTGAAGAACGTGCTATTTGGCAAGTCGACCCTGCAACCGGAGAGCGACGACCGTCGCTTCAACGATCCGGCCTGGAGCCAGAACCCGCTGTACAAACGCTATCTGCAAACCTACCTGGCGTGGCGCAAGGAGCTTCACGACTGGATCGGCGACAGCAACCTGTCCGACCAGGACATCAGCCGTGGTCATTTCGTGATCAACCTGATGACCGAGGCCATGGCGCCGACCAACAGCATGGCCAACCCCGCCGCGGTCAAGCGCTTCTTCGAAACCGGCGGCAAGAGCCTGCTGGACGGCCTGTCCCATCTGGCCAAGGACCTGGTGCAGAACGGCGGCATGCCCAGCCAGGTCAACATGGACGCCTTTGAAGTGGGCAAGAACCTCGGCACCAGCGAAGGCGCGGTGGTGTTCCGCAACGATGTGCTGGAGCTGATCCAGTACCGGCCGATCACCGAGCAGGTGTATGAACGCCCGCTGCTGGTGGTGCCACCCCAGATCAACAAGTTCTACGTCTTCGACCTCAGTCCGGACAAGAGCCTGGCGCGCTTCTGCCTGCGCAACAACGTGCAGACCTTCATTGTCAGCTGGCGCAACCCCACCAAGGCACAACGGGAATGGGGCCTGTCGACCTACATCGAGGCCCTGAAGGAGGCGGTCGACGTGGTCACCGCGATCACCGGCAGCAAGGATGTGAACATGCTCGGGGCCTGCTCCGGCGGCATCACCTGCACCGCGCTGCTGGGCCACTACGCCGCGCTCGGGGAAAAGAAGGTCAATGCCCTGACCCTGCTGGTCAGCGTGCTCGACACCACCCTGGATACCCAGGTGGCGCTGTTCGTCGACGAGCAGACCCTGGAAGCGGCCAAGCGCCACTCCTACCAGGCCGGCGTGCTCGAAGGTCGCGACATGGCCAAGGTATTTGCCTGGATGCGCCCCAACGACCTGATCTGGAACTACTGGGTCAACAACTACCTGCTGGGCAACGAACCACCGGTGTTCGACATCCTGTTCTGGAACAACGACACCACCCGCCTGCCCGCGGCGTTCCACGGCGATTTGATCGAGATGTTCAAGAACAACCCGCTGGTGCGCCCCAATGCACTGGAAGTGTGCGGCACGCCCATCGACCTGAAACAGGTGACCGCCGATATCTTTTCCCTGGCCGGCACCAACGATCACATCACCCCGTGGAAGTCCTGCTACAAGTCGGCGCAACTGTTTGGCGGCAACGTGGAGTTCGTGCTGTCCAGCAGCGGGCATATCCAGAGCATCCTGAATCCGCCGGGCAACCCCAAGGCGCGCTACATGACCAGCACCGAGATCCCGGTCTGCCCCGATCAATGGCAGGAAAACTCGATCAAGCACACCGACTCCTGGTGGCTGTACTGGCAAGCCTGGCAAGCAGAGCGTTCCGGCGAGCTGAAAGCGGCCCCCAGCACGCTGGGCAACAAAAAGTACGCCGCCGCCGAAGCCGCACCGGGGACCTACGTCCACGAGCGCTGAGTCAAGGCATTGAACGATGCGGCGCCAGGAGGCGTCGCCAAGCCCTATTCTTGGTACGAGGCCCGGCCTCAGAAAATCCGGACGACGCCCGGGACGGCGTCGCCCTTGGTTCAATTCACAGGGCTACGGCATGCCACACTCTTTTATCTTTCGCACCGTTGATCTGGATGGGCAGACCATCCGCACGGCGGTACGCCCCGGCAAGCCTCACTTGACGCCGCTGCTGATCTTCAACGGCATCGGCGCCAACCTGGAGCTGGTCTTTCCCTTTGTCCAGGCCCTGGATCCTGACCTGGAAGTCATTGCCTTCGACGTCCCCGGCGTGGGCGGTTCCTCGACCCCGAGCCGGCCTTATCGTTTTCCCGGCCTGGCCAAGCTGACCGCCCGCATGCTCGATTACCTGGACTACGGCCAGGTCAATGCCGTGGGCGTGTCCTGGGGTGGAGCCCTGGCCCAGCAGTTCGCCTACGACTACCCCGAACGCTGCAAGAAACTGGTACTGGCGGCCACTGCCGCCGGCGCTTTCATGGTCCCCGGCAAACCCAAGGTGCTGTGGATGATGGCCAGCCCACGGCGCTACGTGCAGCCTTCCCATGTGATGCGCATCGCGCCGCTGATCTACGGCGGTGCCTTCCGTCGCGATCCGAACCTGGCCGCCGAACACGCCGCCAAGGTCCGCTCGGCCGGCAAGCTGGGCTACTACTGGCAGCTATTCGCCGGACTGGGCTGGACCAGCATCCACTGGCTGCACAAGATCCACCAGCCGACCCTGGTGCTGGCCGGCGACGATGACCCACTGATCCCCCTGATCAATATGCGCATGCTGGCCTGGCGGATTCCCAACGCGCAGTTGCACATCATCGACGACGGCCACCTGTTCCTGATCACCCGGGCCGAGGCCGTCGCCCCGATCATCATGAAATTCCTCCAGGAAGAGCGACAACGCGCCGTGATGCACCCGCATCCACTGCCATCGCACCCAACGAAATAAAACAACGCTGCCGACAGGGTCGTCGCGCGCAAGAAAGGCCAGGAGCGACTATGTTGTCTGTCTTGGATTGGTCTGCTTGTTAGTGGTTTGACGAAGGAGTGTTGACTCATGCAAGACAAGCCTGCACAGGGTTCGCTTCCGGCCCCTGCGGCCTACATCAATGCGCAGAGCGCGATCACCGGTCTGCGCGGCCGGGATCTGCTCTCGACACTGCGCAGCATTGCGGCCCACAGCTTGCGCAACCCGTTGCACAGCGCCCGCCATACCTTGGCCCTGGGTGGCCAGCTGGGACGTGTACTGCTGGGGGAAACCCTGCATAAACCCAACCCCAAGGACAACCGCTTCGCCGACCCGGCCTGGACCCTCAACCCCTTTTACAAACGAGGCTTGCAGGCCTACCTCAGCTGGCAGAAGCAGGTCCGGCACTGGATCGACGACAGCGGCATGAGCGAGGACGACCGGGCCCGGGCGCACTTTGCCTTCTCCCTGCTCAACGACGCGGTGTCGCCCTCCAACACCCTGCTCAATCCCCTGGCTCTCAAGGAAATCTTCAACACCGGCGGCAACAGCGTGGTGCGCGGCATCGGCAACCTGCTGGACGACCTGTTGCACAACAACGGACTGCCCAGCCAGGTGACCAAGCACGCCTTCGAGATCGGCAAGAATCTGGCCGTGACCCCAGGCTCGGTGGTGTTTCGCAATGAGCTGCTGGAACTGATCCAGTACAGCCCCATGAGCGAGAAACAGTACGCCAAGCCGTTGCTGATCGTGCCGCCGCAAATCAACAAGTACTACATCTTCGACCTCAGCCCGCACAACAGCTTCGTCCAGTACGCCCTGAAGAACGGCCTGCAGGTGTTCATGATCAGCTGGCGCAACCCGGACGTGCGCCATCGCGAGTGGGGCCTGTCGAGCTACGTAGAGGCTACCGAAGAGGCACTGAACGTCGCCCGGGCCATCACCGGCAGTCGGGACGTCAACCTGGTGGGCGCCTGCGCCGGCGGCCTGACCATCGCCGCCCTGCAAGGTCACCTGCAGGCCAAGCGCCAGCTGCGCCGGGTCGCCAGCGCCACTTACCTGGTGAGTCTGCTGGACAGCCAGCTGGACAGCCCGGCCACCTTGTTCGCCGATGAGAAAACCCTGGAAGCGGCCAAGCGTCGCTCCTACCAGCAAGGGGTGCTCGATGGCCGCGACATGGCCAAGGTGTTTGCCTGGATGCGCCCCAACGACCTGATCTGGAACTACTGGGTCAACAACTACCTGCTGGGCAAGGAGCCGCCGGTCTTCGACATTCTCTACTGGAACAACGACAGCACCCGCCTGCCCGCCGCCTTGCACGGCGACCTGCTGGACTTCTTCAAGCACAACCCTCTGAGCCACGAAGGCGGACTTGAAGTCTGCGGCACCCCGATCGATCTGCAGAAGGTCACGGTGGACAGCTTCAGCGTGGCCGGCATCAACGATCACATCACTCCCTGGGATGCGGTGTACCGCTCGACCCTGCTGCTGGGCGGAGAACGGCGCTTCGTGCTGTCCAACAGCGGGCATGTGCAGAGCATTCTCAACCCGCCGAGCAATCCCAAGGCCAACTACGTGGAAAACCACAAGCTCAGCAGCGATCCGCGAGCCTGGTATTACGACGCCAAGCATGTCGACGGCAGTTGGTGGGGCCAGTGGCTGAGCTGGGTCCAGGAGCACTCTGGAGCGCAGCGGGAAACCCTGACCACCCTCGGCAACCCGAACTATCCGCCCATGGAGGATGCACCGGGCACCTACGTGCGCGTGCGCTGAAAACACTTTGCTCCACGACTCCATGCCGGAGTCGTCCGCCCAATGGACCGACAAGAAGTCAGGATGAAGACCCGCGACCGGATACTCGAATGTGCCCTGCAACTGTTCAACCAGAAGGGCGAGCCCAACGTCTCCACCATGGAGGTGGCCAATGAGATGGGCATCAGCCCCGGCAACCTCTACTACCACTTCCATGGCAAGGAGCCCCTGGTGCTCGGCCTGTTCGAACGTTTCCAGAACGAGCTGACACCGCTGCTGGACCCGCCGTCCGATGCCCAACTGGCGCCGGAAGACTACTGGCTGTTCCTGCACCTGATTGTCGAGCGCCTGGCCCACTACCGCTTCCTGTTCCAGGATCTGTCTAACCTGGCGGGGCGCCTGCCGAAACTGGCCAAGGGCATTCGCCACCTGCTCAACGCCCTCAAGCGCACCCTGGCCTCGCTGCTGGCCCGGCTCAAGGCCCAGGGGCAACTGGTCAGCGGGACCCAGGCCCTGGGCCAACTGGTGGAACAGATCACCCTGACCCTGCTGTTTTCCCTGGACTACCAGCGGATTCTTGATCGCGAGGGGGAAGTGCGCCTGGTGGTCTACCAGATCATGATGCTGGTGGCTCCGCACCTGTTGCCGCCGGCGAAGCTGGCCACCGAACAGATGGCGTTGCGCTACCTGGAAGAACAGGCATAGGCGCGCCTGGCGAGTACCGAACGCGGCCCAATAAAAAACGCCCGGCCTTTACAGGCCGGGCGTTGTTTGTGCCCGATGCAATCAGGACTGGCTGCTTGGCGTCGCTGGAGCCGGCGCAGCAGTCGGCGCTACCGCCGGGCTGGGGGCTGCGGCAGAGTTTGCCGAGCTGGCCGAAGCCGTCGGGGCTGGCGCTGCTGGCTTGGCCGCCACCGCAGGCTTGGCAGCAGGCTTCTTGGCGGCAGGCTTTTTCGCCACAGCTGGTTTAGCCGCAGGCTTGGCGGCGGCTTTCACCGCAGGCTTGGCGGCGGGCTTGGCCGCAGGTTTTGCTGCAACAGGCTTGGCAGCGGTTTTGGCAGCCGGTTTGGCGGCAGCGGTTTTCGCGGCAGGCTTGGCGGCGGGTTTAGCGGCAGCTTTGGCCAGAGGCTTGGCTGCAGGTTTTGCCGCAGGCTTGGCAGCGGCGGTCTTGGCCGCAACCGGCGCGACCTTGGCACCTGTGAGTTTTTCAATCTGCTTGGTCAGGGTGTCGACCTTGTCATGCAGTGCTTTCACCTCGTTGCGGCTCGGTACGCCCAGACGCGAGATGGCACTGTTCAAACGCTTGTCGAAAGCGCCTTCCAGTTCGTCCCACTTGCCCAGGGCGCGGTCCTTGACGTCGCTGATGCGCGACTTGGCCGAACTTGCGGAGTCTTTGGCGGCATCGACTTTCTTGCCGACTACGCTCTTGGTCAGTTTCTCGGCTTTCTCGCCATCTTTGACCAGTGTCTCGAAAAGCTTGCTGCCGTCAGAGTCGATTTTCGAGTACACGCCTAAACCAGCAAGCCAAATTTTACGGGAGTACTCTTCGACTTTCCCGATCCACGAGCTGCCTTCTTTTTCAGTATTCTTTTTACCAGCCATCCCGTTCTCCTTAATGTTTACGCGCGACACGTTCGAGCAACGCCGTCAGCTCATCGAGCTTAGCAGAGAGTGTCTCGACGTCATGTTTAGACGGAATGCCGATGCGATTCAAGGCACTGGCGACGCGCGTGTCAAAGGCCTTCTCGACCTTGTCCAGTTGCACTTCGACCTTGCCTTTAAGAGTACTGACATCCCCTTTAACGCTATCTATCTGACTATTGGCCGCTTCAAGTTGTTCAGTGACAACTTTTTTGCCTTTCTTTTCAACGGATTGACCGGCCTTGATCAACTCCTGGAAGTATTCGCTGCCTTCGTGGCCGACTTTGGCGTAGGCCCCAAGGCCTGCCAGCCAGATCTTGCGGGCATAGGATTTGACTTCGCTCAGAGCAGTCGATTGAGCATCAACTTTTTTCTTCAGAATCACTTTGGCCATGGTGCACCTCACGCGCGGATGGTTTGAGGAACCGTCCTCGGAACGAGGACCTGAGGCACAACCTAGAGAGAAAAATTAGAATCGGCACCCTAACGAATGTCATCAATTCATGTCGGAGCCGGCTCGCCGGCAAGGCGCTTAACCTTGGCAACCATTGCAGTGCCTGGGATTGGCCTGCAAGCCGGCTCCTGGGGAGTGGAGGTCAGGCCAGGGCCTTGTCCAGGGCTTTTTCAATTTCCGACTGGATGGTGCCGCTCATGGCCGACATCAACAGACCCAGCTCCACGTCGATCCGGATCGACGCCTCGCCCACATGCACCGCGCCTTTGACCCCGGAGCGCTTGAGGTTCAGCGTATCCCCCGCCCATTGCGGCTCCAAGCCATATTGATCGGCGAGTTTCTGCGCCAGTTTATCGGCCTTTTCACGGGCCACCTGCTTACCCAGGCCATGGGCGCGTTCAACACTAATACGGGCCATCGAAGGACTCCTGCTGTTTCCGGCCTTGCCTGAAGCATCTTGACCCTGCGTGCGTCAAAACGTCCCGGCGGTTCGCTATCTTACATTCAGCCTTGCCAAGACAAAGACCGCCACCGGGATTAGAATGTCGCGCATTCTCTTTTGGTGACAGCGATATGACTGATCAGCGCAAAGGCAGCGATGCCGAACCCACCACGCATTTCGGCTTCAAGAACGTTCCTGAAAGCCAGAAAGCGGAAAAAGTCGCAGAGGTGTTCCACTCGGTAGCGGCCAAGTACGACCTGATGAACGACGTACTGTCCGGCGGCATGCACCGTTTGTGGAAGCGCTTCACCATCGAGCTCTCCGGCGTGCGCGCCGGCAACCGCGTGCTGGATATCGCCGGCGGCACGGGCGATCTGACCAAGCGGTTTTCCCACCTGGTAGGGCCGACCGGCCAAGTGGTGCTGGCGGACATCAACGAATCCATGCTCAAGGTCGGCCGTGACCGCCTGCTGGACCTGGGTGTGGCCGGCAACGTCGAATTCGTCCAGGCCGACGCGGAAAAACTGCCGTTCCCCGACAACCATTTCGACTGCGTGACCATCGCCTTCGGCCTGCGCAACGTCACCCATAAAGAAGACGCCCTGCGCTCCATGCTGCGGGTGCTCAAGCCCGGTGGCCGCCTCTTGGTGCTGGAATTCTCCAAGCCGACCAACGCGCTGATGTCCAAGGTCTACGACGCCTATTCGTTCGCCTTCATGCCCCTGGCCGGCAAGCTGATCACCAACGACTCGGAAAGCTACCGCTACCTGGCCGAATCGATCCGCATGCACCCCAACCAGGAAACCCTGAAGTCGATGATGGTCGAGGCCGGTTTCGACCGCGTGACCTATCACAACATGACCGCAGGCATCGTCGCCCTGCACCGCGGCATCAAGCCCTGATGTTGCTCAGCGGCCTGCTCGCCAGCGTCGAGACCGGCATCAACCGGGTGCTGCGTCTGGACAGCACGGCCCTGCCGCGCCTGCAGCACCTCAACGGCAAGGTGATCGCCGTCGACTGCCGCAGCCCGGCACTGCAACTGTTCATCCTGCCCAGCGATGAAGGCCTGATACTGGCCAGCCAGTGGGCCGCCGACCCGGACTGCATCCTGCGCGCGCCGGCATCGAGCCTGGTACGCCTGGCCCTGAGCAAGGACAAGACCGCAGTGCTGCACGCGCCGGAGGTGGAGCTGGAAGGCGACAGCGGCGTGCTGCTGGACCTGGCGGCCATCCTCCAGGACCTGGAGCTGGACTGGGAATACGAACTGTCCCGCTGGCTGGGCCCCGTGGCCACCCAGCTGTTCAGTGGCCATGTGCGCAGCCGCGCACGCTGGTATCAACAGGGCTTTGCCAGCCTGAATCAGAACCTTGCCGAATTCCTTGCCGAAGAATCGCGGACCCTGGTGGGTCAGCGCGAAGCCGAAGCGCGCTTTCGCGAACTGGATCAGGCCAAACTCGACCTGGAACGCCTTGAGGCGCGCTTCGAGCGCCTTTCCCGCTCCCTTGACCCAAGCGATAACGCATGAAGCTGCTTGCCGTCCGCCGTCTGTTGCGCATCCAGCGCGTCGTGATCCGCTACCGCCTCGATGACCTGCTGTTCGCCCTGCCCCTGCCCTGGTTTCTCCTGGCCCTGCGCTTCGCCCTGCCCTGGCGCTGGTTCCCGCGCAAGTCGCTGGACCTGAGCCGTGGCGCCCGACTGCGCCTGGCGCTGCAGGACCTGGGCCCGATCTTCATCAAGTTCGGGCAGATCCTCTCCACCCGCCGCGACCTGCTGCCGGAAGACATCGCCGACGAGCTGATGCTGCTGCAGGACCGGGTGCCGCCCTTCGACTCGCAAAAGTCCGTGGCCCTGATCGAGGAGCAACTGGGCAAGAAGATCAGCGACGTATTCAGCCGCTTCGACATCGAGCCCCTGGCCTCGGCCTCGGTGGCCCAGGTCCACGCCGCCAAGCTCAAGACCGGTGAAGAAGTGGTGGTCAAGGTGATCCGCCCCGGGCTCAAGCCGATCATCGCCCAGGACCTGGCGTGGCTGTTCATCCTCGCCCGCGCCGCGGAAAAGCTTTCGGCCGACGCGCGCCTGCTGCACCCGGTGGACGTGGTCAGCGACTACGAGAAAACCATCTACGACGAGCTCGACCTGCTGCGCGAGGCGGCCAACGCCAGCCAGCTCAAGCGCAACTTCGAAGGCTCGCCGCTGCTGTATGTGCCCCAGGTCTACTGGGACTGGTGCCGGCCGAAAGTGCTGGTGATGGAGCGCATCTACGGCATTCAGGTGACCGACCTGGCGACCCTGGCCGACCAGCGCACCGACATGAAGATGCTCGCCGAACGCGGCGTGGAGATTTTCTTCACCCAGGTGTTCCGCGACAGCTTCTTCCACGCCGACATGCACCCCGGCAATATCTTCGTCAGCACCGTGAACCCGTGGAGCCCGCAGTAC
>Ga0194135_10000224_pt1 | contig 33160 bp, 37 predicted proteins | sample LitLau_LLRF_2013_FD_134024 | JGI IMG/M metagenome (GOLD analysis project Ga0194135, IMG submission 134024) | Freshwater sediment microbial communities in response to fracking from North America - Little Laurel Run_MetaG_LLRF_2013 (version 2) | ecosystem: Environmental > Aquatic > Freshwater >... | reverse complement strand
GCTGTGATATACTTGATAAAAACTACAAGAACCGCAAAATGCCGTCCGTCACGTACTTTAGAACGAAGGGGTTCTGGAAATCCTCCATGAGGCTGTCCAATTTCACCTCTCATAAATTCAACTACAGACTTAGGGAAACTCAAGTCTTCTGCTTTTTCCAACACATCTTTAGATGAAAGCTTGTTTTGGGCCATAAATTGTGCGAAATCCCCAACCACCTTGGATGACGGAGTGACCTAGTAAACCAACATTGAAACAGAGTTTAATTTAAAGCTTTCTAAGACAATTCTAATTTTGTTTATACCTTGATGATGTCACCAAGAAGTTGATTTGCTTCAGTATACGCTGATTTAACTTTATGAAATTGAGACCCAAGTCCTAAGGAGTACGCTTGGAACTGAAGGTTAGTGTACTGTCCTCCAGGAATCTCATTGATATAAACATCAGCGTTTCCAGATTTCATCGTGGTACAGCATTCGAAAGGAGCATACAACGTACGAGCTTGTTCCCAATAGGAAGAATATTCACTGATGTCTTCAAGCCTGAAACCTGTGTCCTCTGGCGTTCGTTGTAAGGATGCAACAAGCGCTCCAAATGATGGCTGGGAAGTCATTCCAGACATGGAGTCTACAGCAACATCAACGACGTCTGCTCCTGCTCTGGCACATTCAATCATTGAAGCTACGCCTGCACCAGAAGTATCGTGAGTATGGACATGTATGGGCACATCTGGGTGTCTCTCCCTCAACGCAGAGATTAAAATTTTTGCAGCTTGAGGCTTAAGCAAGCCAGCCATATCCTGAAAGGAAAATATTTCATGTACTCAGGTCTATTGAGTAAACAACACCTCTTGATAACAACAAAAGTTAACCTTAATGCACAGAACGTGCGTTCCAGCTCTGATGAGCTCGTCGGCCAAAGCAAGGTAGTACTTCAAGTCGTACTTGGTTTTAGTGGGATCTGAGACATCCCCAGTGTATGAAATGGCAGCCTCCACTACACCCCCTGCCTTCCCTGCAGCCTCAATCCCCAAAATGAGATTAGGCAAATAGTTCAGAGAGTCGAATACTCGGAAGATATCCATTCCTGACTTCACAGCCAATTCGCAAAACCTACGATACCAAATAGTTTTGTATAAGCAGCGATATAAAATGACTGATATAGTCATATAAGGAATATCAATTACTTGAAGACAACGTTGTCAGGATAATTTGTGTATCCCACAGCGTTAGCACCTCTGAGAAGCATTTGAAACGGAATATTTGGCATCAGTTTTCTCATTTCTTGGAGTCTTTCCCACGGACACTCATGGAGAAATCTCATTGCAACATCGAACGTTGCTCCTCCCCAATTTTCTAAACTGTAAAGATTGTTGAATCTGTGCGCAACGAATGGGGATATTTGAAGTAAGTCGTGAGTGCGGACTCGTGTCGCCAATAAAGACTGATGCGCGTCACGGAATGTGGTGTCCATAAGAAGGAGTCCTTTGTGATTTCTTACTGCCTTCGCAAATCCGGCGGGACCCTCTTTCAAGAGAACAGATCTCAAACCTTCTGGAGGGGGAGCTACAGCGAAAAAGTAATTCAAATTGACATTGACTTGATCATATACACTCGTATAGTTCGCATAGTTATTGCTTAAACAATGATTTTGGGCTATTACTTGATGGCAACTCTGGAACAGATGGGGTAACTTCAGCCGGCATTAAACCAGTTGCGAGTGGGGTTGTAGGACCATTGACAAGCACTTCCCCCAAGTAATTCAAGAGCTTTTGGGCTCTGTTTTGTGAGGGTAAGAACTTAAAGAGTTGAGGATTTTCATCAATGAAATAAGTGTCCAATGTTCCATTGAGAAATCGTTGATTTTCCAAAACGTTGAGTAAAAACGGAATATTTGTCTGCAATCAAAATTGGGCAAAATTTGATGTTACCCAAATGTTTGGACTCTTCGGACTCTACGATTGAATTGTTTTTGCAATTAATACCTTAACACCTCGAACTCGGAACTCTCTTAAGGCTCGATTAATTTTCGCCGCAGAAGATGGCAAATCATGAGCGTGGGAAATAACTTTCACAAGCAATGAGTCATAAAATGGCGAAATAATTGCTCCCGCAAAAGCGCTTGCACCATCAAGTCGAATTCCCATTCCTTCACCACTTCTGAATACTTCGATTCGTCCGGTGTCAGGCTGGAATCCTTTTGCAGGGTCCTCCGTTGTAACTCTGCACTGAATTGCACAACCGTCAACTTCGATATTCTTTTGCTCCAATTGCAATTCAGGTAACGTGAATCCTTCCGCAATGCGAATTTGAGATTGCACTAAATCTACACCAGTTACTTCTTCCGTTACTGTGTGCTCCACTTGAAGCCGTGCATTAACTTCAATGAAGTAATAGTTTCCACTTTGATCCAAAAGAAACTCGACAGTACCAGCATTAGAGTACCCAACATGTCTGGCCAATCTCACTGCATCGGCAGTCATGCGATCTCGGACCTGGAATTGGAATTTTAAAAAGCTCCTGAATACATATTGCAATAAAAGCGGAATATATTCGCAGTACAGTTTGACAGTGCGACTTACAGTAGGATCCAAGTGTGGAGCTGGGGCGATTTCGACTACTTTTTGATGCCTTCTTTGGACAGAACAGTCTCGTTCGTACAAATGAACGACATTCCCCGCTTCATCTCCAAGAATCTGAACTTCAATATGTCGGGGTCTTTCGACAAACTTTTCAATGAACATCGCTCCATTTCCAAACGCTGCTTTTGCCTCTGAACTAGCAAGCTTGAACATTTCTTCCACTTCCTGAGGATCAAATCATCATTAAACTCTTTGGTTCTGAAACGCCATGTTTTAAATATGTATACCTCCAATTTCCGAACAACGCGCATTCCTCTGCCTCCTCCCCCATAAGCAGCTTTAAATATTACGGGAAGTCCGTGTTGTTTACAAAAATCAAATGCTTCGGCTGACGTTGTGACGGGACCATCAGTTCCAGGAACGACAGGAACATCTGCAACACAAAGTCAAGTTTATCCGAGACTGAATTAAGCCAATCAATTGCTTTTAGAAATAAGTCGTCATACTCGCTGCAATTGCTATTTCTCTTGCAGCCACTTTGTCTCCCATCTTTCTAACAACTTCCGGACTAGGCCCAATGAATTTGATTCCTGCGTCCTGACAAGCTTGTGCAAAGTCAGACCTCTCAGAGAGGAATCCATATCCCGGATGCACGGCATCCACATCATGCTCCTGAAAAATTCGTGTATAAAAAAGATATACTTCGATTACAATCAATCGGAAGTCATTGTTTGAAGTTTAACAAATCATACCTTGGCTATTTTAATGATTTCAGGAATATTCAAATAGGCTGCAACTGGTTCTAAGCCTCGGCCGATCAAATAGGACTCATCAGCCTTCTGCCGATGCATGTGCATCTTGTCCTGCTCCGAGTAAATCGCCACAGACCTGATTCCAAGTTCCGTACATGCTCGAAATACTCTTATAGCAATTTCTCCTACAAAAGCGAAACAATTCACAATCACATTAATAACGACATTACACATAAACAAATTCAGAAATTATAGCAGCTTACTGCTTTATCAATTACCTCGATTAGCCACAAGAACACTTTTAATAGGCTTATGGTCAACTTTGGAAGAGAAGCTCTTCCGACTTGCATGCAACATTTTGCAGAAACTTTGTCTCCCTAAAGCACTTGCAGCAGTCGCAATGACTCCACCACTACTCGCAGACTTCAGCAACAGAATGGAATATCCCATCTTGAAGATCCTCCCGAGATGAAGCTCCCTTTCACTTTTCCAGTCAGTAAATTGAATTAATCTTCGTGTAATCTCCTTTTTTAATCTTTAAAAACAGACATGACGATGTGAATGTAAAAATAACCACCTCAATTTGTGTATGAATCAGTCTTATTCATTTAAATAGGTTTTCGGCTTACCACTTTATTAATCCCACACGAATAATGACCAAGACCAAGCCTCCTTCTACTTCTTGTGACAGTTTTGACTATCTTCAATTAATAGTAGTAGTAGTAGGAGTATTAATAGTAGTCTGAATCTCTTGAGCAGAATTCAATTCAGTACATCAGACTGCGAATCTAAATAAGATTTCCATTCCACATGAATTGATAGTCTTAACCTCTCAATAATACATGACTGTAAAACAGTAAGTGCAAACTCCTTACATGAATGATGATAGCCCAGCTCCTTTCATAATATGTATCAGTCTTCATACAAATCCACGATCTCGCAATAACTTGAGAGCTTGTGTATCAGTATTAAGTACACTGGAATTATTTGCAGCAACAATCAGGAAAAAAGTGGAATATTAATGGGCAATCGGAAGACCACAGAAGAAGATAAGAGAGTACTTCTGCTAATAGACGATATTACTTAGCTTGCTTTCAACTAGTAATACATGACAAGTTCACATGATTTGTGTATAGTAATTGAATGACAGGGGCTATTCCCCTGTGCAGTATACCTTGCAAATAATACTATGCTAAATTGGCCGTATATGCGAAGACAACAACAACGCCAGGTTCTTCAGGGAAAGATCAAGTTCTATTAGCAATTTGACAGCCTGGCTAAAAATTGGTTATCGTTTGTATACAAATTGTGTACAGGCATAGTATGAATTGGTTTTGTGCTCACACTCCACACAAAACATGGACTATTAGTGTGTTAGGCTTGAGTTATCGTGTTATGTTTATGTACACGAGGAACCGGAGATCAGAACTTCGCAACATGCAATAAAGTGAATCGACTGCTTTTTTGCTCGCCACACCGGGAACATCGACTCTACTCTTTCCTGGTTATGTAACAGATCGCAACAACACACGAGAGTACACTTATCACTACAGACTACGGATTTACAACTCTTTCGCAAAATGATGAGATATAGTCTATTACGTCTATTACATTACAATTTTCAAGCCTGAATTTTCAAAATTTTCCTGTGAGTAGTATAAAGATTTGGTTTTGAGAGGTGCTAAATTAATCTTTTGAAATGGGAAGTAGATTTTAAGGGGTTGGCCGAGGAGTTATATACATCAGAAAATAGATTTGGTTTCGAGTACTTGGCATAATATCCGAAATTGAAGAGTAGCAGCTGATTTTGGACTTGGTCTGTATAGCAGCTGACTAAACCTTGGATTTTGCAGAATGTCATCTAAAACTGAAAAGTAAGGAAGGGTAATTAGTAATAAGTAATTACTATCCATGTTTAGTTTTTGAAATCTTGGAATTAATGAGACTTCTTTTGATTGTTCGATGCAGGTCGTCTTCATCCTCTGCAAGATCAACGCATTATGAAATTCTCGGAGTAAATCCAAATTGTTCTTCGAAAGATATCCGTAGTGCGTTTCTGAGCCTCTCGAAGTCGCATCATCCGGATCTCCACCCTGCTGACCCTAAGAAACACGGTACATATGTACGAATCATGGAAGCCTACAGCGTGCTCAGTAAACCTCACTTAAGAGACACTTATGATAGTAATCTCAAAATGTGGTCTCATCAACAACAAACAAAAAATAGTGTGATTTTTGATACGGAAACAGATAATATTGCTTACCAGCCGAGGTATAATAGCTTAACAAGAAGTGTAATTAAATAGTGTAGTAAGCAGATTGTTTTTACGGAAATTTCTTGGGTTTCAGGTGGAAAGATGAGACTATATGGCACATGAGAGATAAAGAGCATGATAAGTTCTATGAAGACAAGCCCTATTACGGTATCAAAGGAGTCAAGCGGGTGCCTAATTTGTGGATTGCTACTGCTGCTATATTTTTTATGGGAACAGGGGCTTTGTTTCACTATGTAGCCTTCAGGTAATATTACACGGAGAGTTGTTATCTAAAGGTACCTTAAGAGTTTTACTGACGAGTGTTAATGTGTTTTCTTTCACAGAAAAAGTGCGGCGTTTACTGTTGAGCAGCTGGATAAACGGACAGAGAAGTTAGGGAAAGAACTTTCTAATGCAAGACAGAGGGCTAGGGAAAACGGAAACGATGTTCAATTAGAGCTACTTGAGTCAAAAATCGCTGCAAGAGATTTGAGATGATTAATTAATACCGTTTGTAAGTTCTGAGCAGTATTTTGATTATGAACCTAGTCGAAAGTGAAATTATTCTTTTAGACCTACTTGTTCAAAAGTAGTGCAGACGTGTGTACCTGAATTTGCTGACGATTTCACATTAAATTTATGAGATGACGAACAAAATCACATACTTCCGAAATTAACAATCGTACTTACGGAATATTTATTTCATTACTCCAGTTTCAAAAAATAATACGTAAGATCGTAACTAACCCAGTATATAGTAGTACTGTATACTGTAGGTTTTAGAAATTTAGAATCTAGCATTAGCACATCGAGAATGAATCTTCACAAAGCCGAACGAAAAATAGACGTACACTGAAAATCCAGAAGCATTCGAGTCCGTGAAAGTGACACTGATTGAAGGCAGTTCAAAACTGAACTTGAGCTCGGTAGTGATGCTGCAAAGTCTTGTTTCCTTGAATTCCGAGTTTAACTCTGTACTTGTCTTTGACCAATTTGAAGTACCGTTGATCTCGTAATTTCCTATAATTCATTTATGATTTTTTAATCTGGTAATTGATTTAGGTTACACTTAAATCTTGGTACACTTACTGTTGGGCAACACTGGCTGGTATTTGACCATAACCAATAGCTTTGTATTGAGAAAGGATTTTGTTCTTCCTGGCTAGTTTGATTTGTTCAGAAGTCTTGCTGCCTGGTCGCACATATTGCCTAAACATTAAATAATCATCACATGAGTTTTGCTATTTGGAACTATAGAATTTGAGAAGGTAATCAAAATTAGTATAAAAAATATAATAATAAATAATCACCTGTAGTATCTTCGCAAAACTCGGTGTCCTACAGCCACTCCTGACGGCAAAACCAGTTGCATATTCTCATTGTATCGAATTTGCTCAGGTTGATAAGGTTCATCAGGGTTAATATCATTACAGTTATCTGGATAGCTATAGCTGTAGTTGTAATAGTCGATAAATTCAAACTGTGCATCTCCTTCATGAAAGATTCTGCAGTGCCCTTTGTCCCGCATATGTTGCTGAATCATTTCAAACAAATACTTAAGCACTGATTCTTATCATGTGAGATAGATTACTGCATGGTCACTTAAGATAAGTCTTTATTATAAGTATACCTGCACTGCTAGAACATCATAAAAGGTCTTTCCCTTCTCGTTGCACCAAAGGCAACGCATGCCTTCACCAACTTTGCATCCCAAATATTCCAACAATTCTTCAATGCAGACGCAATACTCCACGTCAGGAATGAAAAAAGAGTGAACCAAACTCATGTGCTCAAGATTTGCTTCGATATCTGAACTTTCTTCCGAACAGAAAAGACACGTTGTAGGAGGAATGGGGGTTCCTTCGACTTCCTCCCACGAATCATCGTCACTCGAGTCTTCTTCCAGCTTTTGTCCTTTTCCAGGAAACGCAGACCTGGTAATAGGTTGAGGACTTTGCTGCGTGAATTTCTTGCCACCTAAACCTGGACTCTTTCCTGGGGACGATGATATTCCTCCAACAGACACGCCTTCTTCTGATTCACTTTTACCTTTGCTCCTAGTCTGTTGTAAATTGCTCTGCTGTGTCCTACCACCATCTTTTGAAAATTGCTTCACCATTTCCGAGTGCTTTTTAGAAACCACATGACTCTGCAAAGCCTTTTCATTTCCAAAGGATTTCTTACAGATCGTGCAATACTGAGTTGTATCTTTCGATGCTTCTGCTTGAAGTAATTCTTGGGCAGCACAACGGTCAGCAAAATTCTCAGCAGTCACTGGTGGCAGATTCACAATCTTCCGCTTCAAGTTATAACGGTGCCAGTCTGATTTATAGTGATCACGTTGCAAATCAGAATCGCGAAATCCAACACGACACGTTATGCAAGTCAGCAGACCACTCAAGCTGCTCTCCGACCCTGTTTAAATAAGACCATTTTAATTGTTGATTAATCTGGAAGAGGAATTGTACTAATACTGACTAATTTTAGAGTAGATGCGATCAACTGTATTTCGGAGGAATTACCAGTCTGTGTGGCTTTACTGTACTGCATACCAATTTACACTATAATTCATTAGGTGTACTAATTGTGATAAGCTCTCCTTTTAAAAATATGAGAACATTTGGTTCATCAACTAATAAAATTTTCAGAGGTTATCTTTGCAGCGGTCCAAAATTCCGAATGCAAATGCCCTTTGAAACATCGACAACGTTTACGTCTAAGTATGATTATCAAAAAGAGTTACCTGCAGCAGATAAGACACTCATTGCCGTCGTATCAGATGGAGCTTTCGAACAAGTTAGCCTTGGATTCAAACGATGTTGTTCCTCCTGTGTTGATTGTGACGGTGTGAAATTTGAGTGAGGAGGACGAGAGCGTGGAGCACATTCAGTCTCATCTGGAGATTCCAGTCTTGCTTGAAAAACCCGCCGTGGGAAACCTCAAGGAAGATCTCTCTATGTCAATTCCCGTGGCCGATTTTTGGCGCGAATCTGTTCTTTACTGGTAAACACGCGGCAAGATTTTCGACAGCTTATTTCGACTTTCGACATCCTCAGGTTCTGCAAGTCTTGGTCAGTCGACATGGCCCCTGCTGATGAGATGCAGTATTCTGACAAGTATTTTGATGACGAGTACGAATACAGGCAAGTTATTTTTATTTGTGAGCAGGTTATTTCGTTGGAAGTGGTTAAATAGTCAGTCCGTTCATTATTACACAATCTGTTATTTTATAGGCATGTCATTTTACCTAAGGACGTCGTAAAATGGGTCCCTAGGGCTCACCTGCTTACCGAGACAGAGTGGCGAAATTTAGGTGTTCAGCAATCTCCAGAATGGGAGCATTACATGTATCATCCACCAGGTGTGCCTACAGTTTAAATATGAAGTTTCCGTTTCATTCGTAGTTCATGTTACGTTTATAGACGGAATGAATAGTAATTTTAAAGGTATTAATTCAAGTATGTTTTTTGACCGTGTAGAGCCCCATGTGCTACTGTTTCGTCGACCAAGAACTGATCTTGGAGGTCCCGAATCGAAGGAGTCGGAGATAAACGTTGAACAACTTCCCGATCCCGAGTCGGAAGAGTCAGAGGGGTCGGACGAGTCGGAGATGGATTCTGAATGTTTAGAATTATCGAAATCGAATAATTCGAAGATGGAGCTTGTGGAGGAAATACGGCAATCGTGGGATAGTTAGCGGATCATATCTAGCACATCGATGCGAGGAGCCCGAGGAGGATATCACTGGTTTATCCTAGTCACTTATAATTTGTATTCAATGTCATGTTGTCTTAACTTTTGTTGTAATTCTTGATTCTTGTTAAGCTTCTATTCAATATTCTAAGTCTACGATTCCTATGAAAGGAAAAGCGTAACAGCCCTGTCCTTTTGAAGTTGTGATAGTAAAGGATTCAGAGGTTAATTCATGAGTTGTTTGGAGCAATATTTCTGCACTGCTCGCTCAATCTGCTCGATACATTGTGTCAAAGTGAACTAATTTAACCACGATGAGATTAATCAAAAATAGTATTACAGCTTAACATTAACAATAAGTATAAAAATGAAATAAAGTTCAAGAACAGTCTTTTAATTAATATAAATTATAAAGCGATAAGGTCGCTGGTCGCTTTATTCACAGGTCAGACAATTATTCTTGTAGATATGGTCTGCTGCCGTAAGCTTTAATTTGCTTGGGGTCATAGATTCGTCTAATTTTGAAAAACATGTACTTGAAGAAAAACAAGAGATTGTCGTATTCTCCGTTGTAGTTCTGATCAACCACAGCTTTGTGATGGATGACACAAAAGTGGTAGATAGCTTCTATAGTCGCCAAGTGGGTAATCGGGTTGCCTCTTTGGTACCGCCAGAAAAGAGACTCGATTCCATTAATTTTGACTCTCGGCAAATCTGACAAAAAGTAAAATCTTACGTTAAAGCAGAAACAAACTTGGTCTTATTGGTATTTGTAGTACTAAACTTACTGACAACTTTAGGGTCATGGCAAATTTTGAAAGTCTGATTCCAGGTAGAATCAATGAAGATTACTCGTTCGTACGGAAATAAACCATTGTTGTCCCTCTTCACTCTCTCCATAAACTCCACAGCATCCTCAGCATCATCAGATGGAAATATGAGAATAGTCTATTAAAAACAATCAATAGACGTTAATAGTTTTGTGAATTTAAACATACAATTAACTTTTAGAATTTAATTAGGACACCTTGTCTGTGTCAGGAAGGTCGGGATAAGTGTATATCTTCACACTTTCTGGAGCAACAATCGGTGCATGAATAGCTGTACTCTTTCCATCGATTTCTCCAGGATGCTTAATCACTGCTACTTCAATTGACAGCTGAAATAATTGAGTTTCAGTTAGTATGAATTAAACTGTTGCATTTGTACTTTTTCATTCGTAGGATAATTATATTATGACGGTATAGGCAACTACCTTGATTTTTGGCAATCGATTTTCTACCGTGGGCATCGGGACATAACACGTGTAACAGAAAAACTTTCTGGATCGGAGACAGTTAGGGCACTTTGTTCTTCCTTCTAATTCGTCAAGAAAATCACTGGAGTCTATCTTTTTCCCAACAAACGGTTCAAACGACGAAGCAGCTGGCGTTGAGCGAAGAGTGTTCTTGATTCCATTACTTAGCTTAGGGTTTTCCATGTTGACGTTTCTTGTTAGATGAGCGCACACACTACTCACAATTATTAACTTAACCAGCACTGCAAGGTCCTAAGGTCTGCTAATTTATTATGAAGGTTTGAAATGTTTGTTTGGTACCAAGTTAAGTGTAATGATGCAAGAGAACTAAATATTGTCTGTCTAAACACACCCGTACACACTGCGAACTGATACTGAATTAGAATAGTAGTACAGCGAATAGACTGTTCAATGCTCTGCACCTGCAAAATAAGAACAAAATGTCACGTTTTTCGTATATAGACACTGATGATGGTTTCTCAAACTTAAATTACTTAAAGATACATAATCTAGCGATGTATCATCATAAAATACGGGGTACGTTGACGTATTAATATACAATGCATGTTTCCTACCGATGCAGATATGTAACAAATAAATATTCAGGTAGACTTTTATAATACCGTGTTGTATTTTCATTGTTTAAAACCGCACACTGAGATGCAATTAAACTAACAATAAACGTTTCGCATGAGATTAATATGGGAATTACTTACAACCACACATTTGAAGCTTTTGTGCTATATATTGACATGGAACTATTTAAAGAACTGTAGTGTCTGTAGTGTTGTACTTCATATTTTATATCAGAGCTATTAAAAAAAGATAATTAAGTCGTGATTAACCATTTACGTAGAATCGAGAACACGGAAAATCTTTAGTACATTATGTACTGAAGAACGAGAGTACAATGAAGGCTAAAGAACAATCGAAGAATACTTGAACATTTAAATTTATGTGATTAGATTATGAGCTAGTTTCTTAGCGTTGCGGAGGACCGGATTTGAAGAGCCAAGAAACTGTTTTATAGGCGACGTAAAGAAGCCCAGCCATGACTAAGTAACGCTCTTTCTCTTTTCGCTCAGCAGCTTCTTCTTCTAAAGCAAGGAGCCGTCGATTCATTCGAGCAAACTGTTCACGAAGATGCTCAAGTTCTTCGTCTCCTTCAGCCGCATAGTTTTGAATAGTAACTTCTCTTCTTGCCCTAATCCCAAAAATCAAAATAATATTCCTAATATTCCAGCTTAACACGAACAAAATTAAGTTCTGTAATAATGCAGTACTTCACGAACCTTCTAGGAAGCGAGATAGCCAGTTCCAGATCTTCACCAACACTGTAAGCCATTCGATTAATTCCTCCGTTTGGAGCCCTCTCCTGTTCAAATCTCGCTTGATTGTTCTCAACGATCAAAGTCTCGTCTTCGGAGGTATATGAATCACTTTCGACTTTATTAGGTGCACTCAATAAAGTAATTGATCGGGGTGGAGTCTGATAAATAAAATCAATTAGTATTGTACTTCGGATAGTATGGCTTTTAAAAAATATTCCATACCTGAATGCGAATGATTTCAGCGTCCGGAGGCATTACAACAGTCTCTAGTTGAAGCTCACGCGGCATAGCCTTCGCACCAACATGCCTCTCTTGCCCTGAGAACCAATATAAATGTAAGCACGTTGATAATCCGAACCAGGACAGGAAGTGAGATTTAGAAAATTTATTAAATGACTAAAAACAGTACTAAATGAGTAGCACACCTGTCACCATAATTCTATCTGGAACTTGCATTTGCACTTTGTCCGATGACCTGACACCGTAAGCACTCCAATTTCCATTCATCTCTTCGTTGTCCGACCTCTCACCTTCCTGCCCCTGTCCAGCTAAACAGAACAGGACAGGTCACATTAACTATTGGTTCTCATGAGCTTGCAATTGCATGCATGATAAGAGTCGTTGAAATGGATCAATGAAATGAAAAACGATTGGAACTCATAAATAGCTTATAGTAAAGAATATCAGAAGGTGTCAGTTTACAAAAAATATTTAAGAATACTCAATGTAATAGACTCACTGTAATGTAAGTAATACAAGAAGGAATCAACAGAACAGAACTGCGTAAACTAAACTACATGATAATCCAAAGTCAAAGTCTTCCATACAGTTAAAGAGTGTTTTAGTTTTAAAAGAACAGAGTCTGTAAAGAATTAAGATACTTACTGATCTGGATCTTCTTCGGAACGCGCATCCGGTTGGAAATCTCAGCGGTGTAAGTTGGATCAAATCCTGATCCATGGATATCAAAGTCGCTTCCAGAGAACCGAGACATCGGAGATGAATTTCCACTGCTGTTATCCATAATGTTTAGATGATTTCGATTTATTAACGCATTCCTTGTAAAGTTCACGGTATTCACTTCACACACCCAACTCACAATCTCAACTAATGACCCAGCTATTATTATTACGAATGACACAGCACATAAACCAACCCCCCCCCCTGACTCTATTAATGTCAAACTCAATTATATTACTCAATCAGTCAACCACCTTCTACCAACAACAGTTTAGTCGTTTAGTGTCACAAATCACAACTGTGGCGCACAAGAACAACGATTATGATTCTTAATATTCTTATCAGTTAACTCAAGGAACAAACTATTAAGAAATCGTCAATCAGAAAACAATCACTAAATCTTTCCCTGCCTTTTATTCCCGAGCCGCCAGCCACAAAGGAGATTATGGTAATGAGAAGATAATATGACCTTTATCCTATATGCCTGATGCTGCGCCCGTGACTTATGATGATGATTCGTCTCGCCAACCCGTCCTCGTTCCGTCTCTTCCTCTATCGTTTAACTATAATTAGACATTTAGACTTACAGACAAGTTTCCAAAAAACCGCAGCTGACAATGACGATGATGTTCCAACTTCCAAACCCGCAAGACGACGATGACGAAAAATAACACCCAACCGCACAGACTGACACACTGCAATGCTCTGGACTCTTCTCCTCTTCTTCTCCTCTCTTGTCGTGTGTTGAGTGTTCTTGGTTTTTGAATGAGATCGAGTGGCAAATCTGAGGGAGGATTTGAATTTGGCGGTAGTGGCGGAGGAGGCTTAGGAGAATGTCGGGAGGGAGCGCCCGCCGTTCCTCTTCGCAATTGAAACTCCATTCACTCGTCTCACACGCTCCAGTTTCGAACTCATTCTTCGCAACTACACAGCAACTTCCCATCATCCTTTTTTGACAGATCTCGCTTTTTAATTGTTTCAACTTTTGTCCTACTTTATTGTTGTCCCTTTGTTGTCCTCTGAAGTAAAATACACAACGCATTGTTCATCATCGTTTACATTCACTTAAGTCTCGTGAGAATACTGCCAAGTTCACTTGCATAATTATTATTTTATACAGTTGTTGCTGTGAGTGTGAGCACTTTCTTTGTTTGTAAACAAAACAACAGATTCAGTATAGACTGATATTACTCTCATTTTTAATACACTACTTCGTGAGTAACATAATAACAATTGTAATAGTAATAATTAAGTGTTTTAAGCTTGGTTGCAGACTGCTGAACTAATAGTGTTGTTATTGCAGAGACCATTTATTTGTGTCTTTGTACTTTTAATTTAAAGAGATTATTGAGACGTTTAAAGTGTTTCAATAGTGAAGGTTTTATAATGCCAAATACTCTTCCTGGCCTGGGATCTTAACAAGTCCGTAAAAGATAAGGTAAATAAATATTTTTCGTCTCAGATTTCTCTGTGTTTTTGAAATTATAAAGCTTAAAAAAGTAGTAGTCCTCACTAGTTCAAGTTTAGTCAAATGGTGATGAGGGTACGGTTGGGTTTTTAATAGTTCGTGAGTGTTTTACTAAATGACTGTGTTTCGGGATGAAATTGAAAACAATATCGTTCCTTAGTTCATTCCAGTTCGGTTAGTTATGAATCTCACTGATAATATCGTAATCTTGGGTTGTAATTACTTATAATAAGTGTATTTGGTGGTACTCTCAAGTTAAAGAGCCATAAAGATAGTCTTAACTGATTGTTAGCTAAATCCTGAGTTGCAAAATTAGATAAAATTGAGAGTGCTCACTATTGTGTCTTATTGCCCTTTATAAGTGGTTGAATGCATTATATCATAATAATGATTCTATTATGAAAGAATACGAATGAGGAAGAGACAAGAGACATACTACCACCACCGGACATTAACTATTCTTTCTTTTTCCGTTATTGTGAAAGTGTTCTCTCACGTTAAACATTAACTCATTAATCATTATTAGCATTACTAGTATGATAATAGAGGTTTCGAAGTTTAACACTTTTAAAGAATTATTTCAGTGAAAAACTAAAGGGCTGGTTTAAGTCAACTGATTCTGAAAGATACGTAACAACATCATGGTTGGTTTTGTATAGGAGTGCTAGGTGTTGATGAGATCAGGTGTAGCGTATAGAGTACAACCTGTTCTATTGTTTCAATTGTTAGTATTTACTGCGATTGTCTCGATGTAGACAAGAGAAATGAGCATGTGAGATTTTATTGGGATTTTTGGGATTCTGATATTCCACGCTTCACGGTTCGTCACCCACCAATTCATTGACAGACACAAATGTTACATACTTTAGAAACACTACCTGCAAATGTAATTCATAATTCGCCTTCGTTCACACTTTCTTCACAATACAATTGAATGTTAAAAGTACAGGATGGATATTTAGTGAAGGGATGTGTGTGTGTGTGTCCTCTCCGGCTTCTCTGTTCTTGTCAGTATGAATGTGCGAATGTATAGAGCTCTCCAAGAAGTCTGATTCAATTTGCAAAATATACTTTGTTCTAGTTTGATGCGAACTTGAATCTCTCACGGCTTTAGCCTTGCTCCTTAATAAGCTTGGGGAGTGACTAATTCCTCATTTGTAGCATTTTCATGAATTCCTTTTTGATATTGATGAAGCAGTACAAGTAGAAACCCTCGTAGTCTCTGTAGTTAAAGTTAAATTGTGAATCGAGTTATCTTTCTCCTTGTTGACTTTAAATGTTTACTACCAACTACGAAGTGATAACTCTAATTCAGTATAGCTGTAAGCACTAATTTAGATTGAGTAGAAGTTTAAGTGAGAACGAACAAGTTAATTGATTAGAAAATTACCAAGTAGATGTTTTATTTAAGATTTTCTAAATCTCAAAGTATCTTTGTAATCTGTGTAGCTTGTTGTAAGTCTATCTATGAATTGAGAATTTCTTGTTTTGATCTATGAAACTTGAATTGGTAAAACGGTGAGCATAGGTCATAATTGGTGTGCGTTTGTATCATTTTTGTCTCGTCGTTTAAAATCTTTGAGAGGTCTATCTCTATATACTCTCTATCTGCCGTGTACAAAGTCGCAACTTGTAAAAATTGTAGTGTAACACATCCTTGTGATGACACATGTGTAATTATTACTCAAAAACGTGTTGTGTTTCGTGTTGCATCTGTATGCAAAGTTAAGGCGAGAGAGATTGAACTGTTAGTAAAAGGATGGGTGAAGTTTGGCTAATACCTTTTTTATACAATGTCTTTTTATAAACATGTAATCATTTTAAGTAGTTAGCAAACCAGTTCGGTATTCCAAAATTTCGACTATTAAATTAAGAGTGGTGCATAATAATTGTGAGATTCGAACTAGAGGAAGGTTGGAAAACTTGTAACCCACGTACCAAGTTCGTACTTACTTGAGCCTGAATTGGACATCTGTAAATTTTAAAAATTGGTTTTATATTTCAGGAAAGACCGTCTTCATCAAGACTGTTCATTAGCTTAATCTACCTGTGAAAAAGTTGGCGTATTTAGACTTCGCTGTCTAGATAGAAACTGAGGTCGGAATTACAATCAGTCTCTAATACAGAAAATCATTAAATGCCGTTGAAACTCTTGAAAAGAAATTGTAAGCAATACAATGTCGTATCTAAATCAACATTTGTCATTTCTGTGGAACTCCTCGACAATGGAATCATGGAGTGCACCCTGGATGCCGACAGCACAGGAAGAGATTGCTTACTCAATGTATCTCAAAGACTGGGTCTCCATCAGGTATTTTATCGATGTTAAGTCAGCTTAATTTAAATCTAATATTTAATTTGGAAAAAATCTTGCTTTCAGCCGGAATTCTTCGGTCTACGCTACATCAGCAGAGGAGTTCCTCCTCGACAGCGATGGGTAGAACTTGATCGTCCTTTGAGAAAGCAGCTTGAAAAACATGCACAAGATTCTCAGCTTAGTCTTGGGGTCATGTTTTATGTTAATGATGTAAATCTGTTGAAAGATGAAATGGCTAGGTATTACGTTTTTACATGTCTTGTTTTTATGCATCCATTCACTTATAAATTCTAAATAACGTTGTATTTTTTTATCCAACCTTAGATATCATTATTTTCTGCAACTCAAAAGTGATGTGATTGATGGAAAATTGAACTGCAGTATTGAACAAGCAATATCATTAGCAGCATACAGCTTGCAAGCAGAATTTGGTGATTTCGACCCTGAACGGCATACAATAGAGTACCTTAGAGACTTTGCGATCCTTCCAAAGGTATAAAATTGAATGATACGATAAATTACAAATGCATCTTTAATGTAGGATTCAATTGTACTATTTAAAAATTATTGTGATTCCGCAGGAACTGATTTCAGATCAAAAATATCCCGATATTAATGTCGACCGTTTGTATGAAGCTGTAACAACGCAATACGCTAGTTTGATTGGATTTCCACCTCCTCTGGCAGAAATATACTACATTATGGTAGCTCAACAGCTTGATGGATACGGACAGGAGCCTTATCCTGCAAAGGTCGATGCAGGAAATGATATTTTAATTTGTGTGTCAGCTAACGGTCTTGTTATTCGGAGGCGAGACTGGACGCATATTGCAGCATTTAGGTAATTTTTACTGATATGATGGAATGTAATTTAGTTTATTACACTTGTTTCAACTTACTACAATGCAATGCATGTATATTTTAGGTGGAGTGATATCAAGTCTTTAATCGGACACAAACGACTATTTGTGGTGGAAAGTTCACAATCCCACCGAACTATGCAGTATCATTTCACGGATGCTGAAGTGGCAAAATATGTGAGAAAAATGTGTTTACTTCAAAGCACTTTTTACAAGGACAACGTTCAGCCAGATGTTTCAAATGAAAACCATCGGGTTAATAATTACAATGGTGCTTCTGTTGATCAGTTTGTAAGTAGAATTTTAACTTGCATGTAATTTTGCCTACTTTTAATGAGTGAAAAATCAAAAATATTTGAAATCTTGTTTACAGGATGGGTTTGGGTCGATGAATTTAGGAATCAATTCTGAGTTTGTTGCATCCAATTTATCTGGTAGCATTCCCGGAAGCTCTTTCTCAATGAGTAATGGATCTTTCGCTGCTTCCGCAGCAAATGGAAGTTTTAGTTCATCTGGATTTAACATGCAACATATTCCTCAACTTCCTTTATCGAGTCCAGAAATGGCTCACTTTTCTTTTCATTCTTCGAATGACGGAGCATCTCGTGGAAGCCTCGTCAATCCTGGAGAATTATCAATGATGAGTGGTGTGCAAGCAATGCCAAGCGTTCGCATCAATCCTTTGGCTGTAACAGGCCCTCTGTTAGATAATGGAAATGGTCAAGTTGTTCATCAAGGGTATGGACAAGCCGTATCGGATTATGCTGCAGCACTTCAGATGAAGTACGGAAATGCAATTCCAGATTTAAGCGCACCAAAAACTTCGTCGCAGCTATATTTTTCGAATCAGAGGAAGTCTTCAAAGGAGGTAATGAGCGATTAAAACCGTTTAGTTATACAGCGATCTGACTCTTCATTTAACTTGCTCCTCACTGTAGGAAGACGAAGAGCCAATTTATCAAAATGAAATAGTTTCTCAAATGCACTCGATGGAGTTAAGAGACTCCGCATCAAACAGGTATGGAGCAAATCATGTTGTTTTGACTTACTTATACCCTAGTTCATGATTAATCGAATTTTTCACTCGTTGAGCAGTACCTCAGATGTTAATGGACCTTCAAATTCAGTTTCTCAGTCTTCTGAAGATGTTTTACTTTACGTTTGTAAACCTCCACCTCCTTATCCGGGTTTAATTAAAGACAAAGCTGACAAAATTTCTTCAGGATCGTCATCGACGTCAAATCTCTCACTTTCTAAAGAAAACGGAATAACTCTAAATTCGACCTCAAAATTATCACCTGCAACATCTGTTGTAAGTGCACAAGTGCATTCCGAACCACATCACTTAAGCAATGAGAGTTTAAGTTTGCCAGAAGATTCCACCAAGAAACAAACAGAAAACACAGATCAACTTTTAGAATCTCAAGAAAAGTTTGTGAAGGGATCAGAAAAAATATTTGTGAAAGAAGACTGCTCAACGTTGCCAGTGGACAGTAATGCGATTATAGTTCCAAAAAATAAAGTAAGGTAATTTTTAAAGTCGATTGCGCGACAGAAAGTTTAAATGCTGTTTTAAAATCTAGGCTGGGCAATTATATGGAAAGCCAATCGATCCAAGTGTCCTCCGAGAATTTCAAGCAATCCCTAAGGCCAAAAATAATCCAAACTTTTCAACTGCTTTAAAACGGGAGAACTCAAAGAGAAACAGGTTAGCTCTTCCCCTAAGAATCGTAGAAAATGCTGAAGCATTTGTCATTCATTGAAATTCTACTTCCAACTGGAATGCTCATAGTATGTTTATGAATTCAAATGAATTTGAATGTAGGTCTCCAGATTTCCTTCCGTATGAAGACAATGCAATAAAATTAAGTCCTTCACGTCAAAATCCCAGTGGGTATATAAATGCATCACCTATTTCTGTAAGTGAAAATAGACGAAGAAATATGTTTCATATTTTGTGTTGCGTGATCATTAATAACCTTGAACATTTAGGTAAAAATTGGAGATAGGCAGTGGAACTACGTTGTTGCACAAATTCCTTTAACCGGAAATGGTCCTTCGTTGTGGCAAATGGTGTGGGAGACTGAAATAAAAGTAATCGTGTCTTTGGAACGCGATTCCAGTGCCTTAATCTATCCTCTTCAGAAAGGAGTGAATATGACATTTTCAGATGTGAGTATTTAATTTTGTGAACCAGGGTGGATTTATGTCCTTGTTTGACTTCTAGTTTTGAGCTTCATTTCTTTCATTGTTTATAGTTTCAAGTTGTGGAAAGTAAGCTGAAACGCAGTAGCAGTGCCAGCATAGCAAGAGAATTTACTCTTATTTATGTTCCAAAGAAAAAGCAAAGAAAAGTTTGGCTGCTACCGTATGAAGACGAATGGAAAGATGATGTTCCAGTTCACACAGAACACTTTTTATGTAAGTATACTAACCAGCCATGATTTTGAGTGTCAACTTGACCCGGTTTTGTATTTTTAGGTTTTCTAGAAGAGGTCAATTCAATTCAGCGACGAGTTAGTGACCCTGCAACTCCTATGACAGTTTTATGTGGAACAGGTGCCGGTCGTAGTGGCATTTTCATTTTGTCTGATTTACTACTTCACGCTGCGGATTGTGGTCACGTAAGCTTGATTAAAAATACCTCTCCGTTCCACTATCACTCCTTTTTGCTGCTGTTAAATAGTCGTTTTGACACTTTCAGAAATTAAGATGTGATACTTTACTGGGAGAGTTAAGAACTCAAAGGATGTCACTTGTCGCAAACGCATCACAATACGCATTTGTGTTGCACACACTTGCTAAATATTTGGCACAATCTCGACTAATATAAATTTACCTGATCACCTACCGACCAAGCGTCACAAACCAAAAATGACACAATGTAAAATTGGTAGTGACGATTTTAATATTATAGCCATGATAGTGCCCATCAATACATATCATACGTTTAAGAACGACTTTCAGTTGTACTCTTTTAGTGAGATTGTGGTGATTGAATCAACTATTGATCAATAAGGTTGTGCCTTTGCCTTTGGCAGCGTTATAAAAATACTAACAAGCCATTTTGAGATTTTCGGATAATTAACTGTGCTAACCACGTTTATATTGAAATACGACGAGCGGAGGGCCAGAGCTACTTACTGAAACGCAGACAATATATAATCGCGAGTAGTTAATACTTAAAAGGTTTGAAACTGTTTGGTTTTGTGATTCAACAATTTTGGACTGGAACAAGAACATAATTATCAGTATTGAAACTTGAAACTGTAACTTGACGTGTATTGTATGCCTGGAATTTTATATATAGAATTATTATTATGTAAGTTAATACATGTACGAATGCTGTTCCAACTGGAAAACCAAGTTACAATTGATATGACTATGAACAACCATTCTGGAGTAACAGTAATCTCAATCAGAAGGCTAAATTTTGCACATTTAATGACAATCAATGTTTTCTACAGTTGAGATGACGCGGAATAAAACCTTCTAGAATAAAAACTGGAATTCACCCTCGGGTCTCCTTAAAATTTCCTGTTTAATATTCTCGTTTCTTATTTAATAAGCCTTCGTGTAAACAAAAAACTTGCGTACAAAAGGGACGACATACTGAGGAGAAAACAGAAATGCGAAGAGAACTTCAATCACAATACTTTTACGTGTAGACATGACTTTTTCGAAATTATATGAGTAGGTTAATAGGACGTGCTGCTGCAGAACTTCTTGTCAAGAGACAGATAAAACTCCTCAATTGTTTTTCTTAGTCTTGATAGCTTTCTGTCCGCCTTTCTTGTCCCCTTCACTTCCTCCTCCAAAGAAACTCGTGAGCATTTCAGACATCTCTGGCATTTCGTACTTAGGCATTTGCATCTGCTCCATTTCCTTCCTCGTCTCTGGATCAGACATCATCTTCGGAAGAATGAGGATAAGGACAAGAGGGAGGACCATCATAAGCACCATCGGACTCAACAAGACATCGGTGATTCTCCACTCCTCCCTCGGAATGAAGTATTTGTACGGTGCGAGGGGGCTCAGTTTAATTGGATATTGCAAATGAGTCACCTGATAAAGAACAATACAATCAATTTAACGCAACTGAATCTTTCTACGAAATCAAATCAGTAAACTAATGATGGTACCAGAGCAGGCTGAATATTGTTGATCTTCCTAGCTCGCAATTTCCCCTTGGAAGTGATATCAATGCGAGCAGTTTCGTACTGGAACTGGGGATGGGCGACTTCGATAACGTGTGAGCCTGGAGCGACTCCTTCGATGGAAAAAGTGCCGTCTTCCCTGAGGAGTCCAATGTGATCACCTCCGTCGACAAGAATTTGGGTGGTGATAAGCCATTCAGTTCCTCGCTTGTCCGCAGGTGGAACAACTCTCCCTTCAACTCGATACCGTCCCCCTCCGTTAATTGACGCTGCCGTTGACGTGCTTCCCGCGATATCTCCTGCTTCTGGAAACCCAGAGTCCAACTGCGCCTGCTGCTGTTGTTGTCGTTGTTGTTGCTGTTGACCTTGGTTGTTGGCTTGGGTGAGTCCGAAGTTCCATATTATCGCGGATGCCAGGAGGAAAAATGCTGCTGGTAGATTCATCCTGACCTGCAATCAAACACAGAAATATATAGAAATCATCAATCTCACGAGTCACAAATAGTAGTGTTTTGGGTGGAGTTTCGTTTAGTAAACGTATTGTTGTGTAACCTACCTAAAGTCCCCTGTCACTTGAAAAATGAATAACAAACGTGATTCGAAATTTCGAAAAGACAACTTTGAAAAAGAGAATATGCAGTGAAGGTGTGTGAATCACGGAATCATTTCCTGAACTGGTTCTTGAATGTTCCGCGTGTTTTCTTGCGTTTCCCCGATGCCCCTCGTCTCACTCGCCCCAGCTGCCATTAATGCAATTACGCTGAACAAAGACAAATCTTATGCATTTGTGTTATCATTTTAACAGCAGGCCAAATGAAATACAACGGCTAATTGCGCAACTTGACAACTTCCGGCTAACGAAGCCACAACTTCTGACCCATTAGTAGCTCGTGAACAGAAACCTCGTACCTACCGCACCCTCAACGGCCTCAACAAATTAATACCTCCGAATTATTCTACTCAATTTATTCCCGACTCCCCGTTGTACAAAAACCTACCGATTGTCTCAATCTAAACCAACAAATCATGTCCAAGGCTTTGGTAATTACATACATACATACATACATATACGTTACAAGACAAAAGCTGCTGTAAAAGCAATTCGTCTGTGTAGTAATTGAACTTGGAACTTCAATGTACAATTATTTTTAAATGATTCATTCAGATTTTGGCCCTCCTTCTGCTACTGGGAACGATAACTTTGGCCAGCTGCAAATGTGACAGGGAGGAGGAGGAAGAGGGGGGTAAGCTGGGGAAAGCAGCAGTAGTGGGGGCGAAGACAGGGGCGGCTGTGGGTGGGGCGACACTGGGGCTCTCCGCTTTGATGAGTGCTACAGGGTTCAGCTCTACGGGAATTGTGGGAGGGTCCCTGGCAGCTGCAGCCCAGGCGAAGATCGGCGCAGTCACTGCAGGCTCAGCCTTTGCAGTCCTCCAGTCCGCTGGAGCCACTGGAGCTGTGTTGGCGGTTGCAGGACCTCTTGGCGCTGCAGCTGGAGTAGTGGGCGCCGTAGGAGCCGGAGTCTATTACGCCTTCGCATGACCTCGTCGCCTCCTAAACGTCATGTCTCCCTGCAACCCTTGTGACCAATGTCTTAATCATGGATATCTTTTAGTTTGATAATAGTTTTATTAAGAAGATGAGCTGAATTCTAGCAATAAAAGGACGGAGAGCATGAGTGACGTGTACCAGCATTCGCATTCTTTGAATTTCTTCGGGGAAAATCGCTCGCTACCAGATTTACGCTATTACAAAGGCAATTGCAAACGGCATTTTCATCATTTGAATTCCATGTGCACCTGATCGACCCTGCAGGAATTGCTGAGATAGTTCCCGTAAATAAATAGATGATCTGCCGTATAAACTGAATTTAGTTGAGTCGTTGAGTGGCAGTGCAGTAATTCTACTGCCCCCAAGTTTATTATTCGTACTCATTAGTGGTACATTAACTTACGTTGAATACAAGCGTTTGAGATGGAAGGAACGATTTAAAAACTAATTTAAAAACTTGTTTCCCATTATAAACCTATTTATTTTTGTAAGTTCATAATAATATTCAGGTAAATTGATTGTGTAAGCGTCCTTAAGTAAACTCTTATTACTTAAGAACTAGGACACTGGAAGCTGACGAGCGTTTGCGATGATGGTAGCAGGTGACAATGATGATGCATTAAAGTAATTTCACCAGCGCTTTCTGAACCTCCGTCAAATCCATTTGATCTTCAGATGGAGAGGCGCTAGCGTTATTTGTTTCGTTGACATTTGGAGTTGAATTCTTGGGCAAACCAAACGAGTAATTGCTCTTGAAAACTCTTGGAGCTGACCTACCAAAAGTTAAATGTTTTGCACGGACAGAATTTTGAACGAACCCAGAGGAACCGTTACGAGTCTGAGGACCTTTAGCTGGGTTTTCTGTCCTTGGTGTGCTGTCCTTTTTATGACCTTCTTCCGACCCTTCTTCAGCCATTACCACTTCTTCAGGCGAACCATTCTTGGTCACAGCTATTGGGCCAGAAGAATCGCTCTCAATTTTTGCTGGATCTTTCTCCTTGTCTTGTGATCCTGGTTTAGTTGTCGGTTGCTGAATTTGTTTATTTCCTCTCTTCGGAACCTCATCCACCGCTACCTTTCTTTTAGACTTGCTGTTACTTTTCCCCGACTTTTTTTCTGGCTTACGAAATTCCCAATATTGGAATTTTTCAGGAAACTTGTGTTCTTGGAGGCAATGAGATTTCCTTGACTGAACATCTTGAAACTTCTCCTTACACGTTTCAAGAAAACACGAGAACTGCAAGGTAAATTGTTTTAATTTTAATAAAAATACTTTATAGTACAACCAGACAATTCAGTAACACTATAAATATATTACAAAAACTCACCATCGGTTTCTTGGGCACACTCATAGCAAAGTAAGTGTCGTGTAGCTCCAAAACGTGAAGCTCCAAGATGTGCGAAGTCGGGAGGGACTTCTTGCAAGTCCCGCAGACATACATATGTCGCCTATTGTAATGGTTGGAATATTCCTGCAGCGTCGTAAAAGTTTGGAAGCAAGTGTGCACTCCACACGGAATCACCTTCACGATTGGCCTGTTCATTTAAAACAAATCCCAGTCAATTTACTTCCAATCCTAAAGTGTATTTCTCATATCATTACAAATTATTAAATTACGGCACTTACGCTGCCTCCGCTTTCACTCCCTCCACACTGGAAGTGACTGCGGCCATTGGACGTGTGAGATCATGATCGTCGTTAAGCTGCGTGGTTGGTTGAGGGACGATGTGTTCCTCCAGGGAATCATCGATGTCTTCGTCGTCATCCTTCTCCCCCGCCGTTGATGACCTCCTCCCGTTTTGGAACGCATCTTCGTATTTCCTCCGAATCGGCACCCGTCGACCTTCACTTATTATTATTATTTGTTCTTCTGCTTTCCTTTCTTCGTCCCCAATCTCTTGTTCAGGAAAACCTGAAGACATTTATTCCTTCCCGAGTGATTCGTGATATCTGCACAAAATCACACAAGCACTTTTATAACTTGTATGTAGTAACTTCCAAATGCTGTATATCTTTTTACTTCACTCACCAAGTTCCCTCCTGCTCGTTAAATTGCAGAAAGTGTTTCAAAATACTGAAAATACTTGTAAAAATCTTTGTCCTCGGCGAGTGTTCGTGTGTTTCCTCGTTCCAAACTACAATTGAGACGTAAAAGCGAACAAGGGCAGCAATACATTCATAAGACACGAAGATACGGTAAAGCCTTACTTAAAAGAGTGATATTCAAATAACCATAAGTCCGTAGATTGTGTAGATGAGACGGAGAGTATGTAAATGACGACGATAATGCGACGACGACGCTTGTCGGCTAGAACAATAAAATAATTAAAATATTCGTCGTCATTTTATAAACTTGTAATGTTAACGAAGTGCACAAGATCCAAATCACTTTTTTGTTTTGGTGCTCCAACTTTAACGAATGCAAACACAAAAAAGGGAACAACGAAAACACAGCCGACTCGCTTCGCCCCGGTCGCGTCCTTCGACTATGCAAAAATGCTTTTACATTCTTCGCGTTCTCGACTTCTGACTATGAATGGAAATTGTGAATCTGCATTGCATGGGAACTAATGCCAATCAATCAAGTGGACTTGTTTATTTGTAGCTTTGTAGTCAAAAAGGCATTCAAAAAGCAATCGGAATGATATTTCATTGCCAGAGCCTTAAATTAGTAGTTTAGTTGTGATAGGCAAAAATAAAATCGCAGTTTTGGCATTAAAAAGTGTTCTGTAGTTGGGAAAAGCATTTAAAGGAAAAGAAAGCTGAGACGGAAGTGACGAGTCTTTGTCTGGTCAGCCCACAAAAGAGTGAGCTCTTAAGATTGACAGCATCAGATTAATTTCAATGATCAGGTTCGAAACAAAAGATACCAAAGATGACACGGCTTTGTTCTTCCATTGAAATGCGAGGCTGGTGGACACAAATTGTCATTCAGTCCCAGGAGATCGACAAGGGTGCTCGTACTCAATATTATTTCACTCTCTTGTGCTTATCAGAAGTGAAATTAGTTAAGCCATGGACCGAATCCAGAAAACTGGGGAGCGAGAAGATTCATCGGGGTCAGCAGCACGTCAATCTGAGTGGAATGCGAAGAACCCTAAACCAAGTTATCATACGACCAAGGAGCACGAGCAGCGTGGAAATAGAGTCTTGAATAAGTCATCAGGGCCGAGAAATTACTACGATCGCTACAACAAAGGACATGGACCTCCAATGAACAATGACAATGATAAGCTTCCACCAGGAAGGCAGGCTTATCCATGGGAGAAAAGTCGAAGACTTGGAGGCTTCGGAAGGGACTCAGATTGGATGAGGAGTGGACCACCACACCGAGTGACCCCAGCCATTCAAGCTAACAATAATGGACCCTATTGGCAAGCTCCCCTGCAATGGCCCCCACAACAACAACCACAACAAGGGCCCATTCCACAGTGGCAAACATGGCAAGGAACGTTTCATCATCAGGTGATGGGGATGCCATGCACAACCATTAGTACTGTCGTGTATGGAAGTGTGTCAACAACGCTACAGCCTCCAGTCATGTTGAACTCACAAGGGAGCAACGCCAGGAACGACCAGCACGGATTTCCCAGTCATCATCATCGGAAAATGACACCACCGACTGCGCCACAATACCGATTTTGTTACTATCCAACAACCGACAATTGTTGCAAGGCAGGAAGGCAGCCGCATCAGAATAATGTTCCATATTCCGGTCCTCCGCGTGAGTACCCTCAGCAAACGAATCCAGCGACAGGAAGGTTTCCTCGTGGCATTCCTCGGCAAGGGACTGGATCTCGATTGAATGAAAGCGGTGGCACTCATTCCAGCCATCGCTTGGACGGTCACTTTGGAAAGTCCGGAGATGATAAAGACAAAGCTGATCTTGGTAAAAATGACGTGGATGGACCCTTGTGGGGAGGAAACGTCGGAAGGAGACCGGAGTCGTCGTCACACTTGGCGTATTCAAGCAGCTCGTCATCTGCTCCAACGTCATCTTCATCTTCTTCTGGAGGAGACTACGACTCTGATGAGATTAAGACTCCAGATGCTACCGTGACGGAAGACTCTGCGCAGGCTGAATTCAGGAAGGAAAGGGAGTATCTGATTGGACTGCGACCTTTGCCACTGGATGGTGGCATATGGAAGCACAACCCGGAAGTAGGAATCGAAAGTGAAGTTGTGAAGGACACGGAAGAGGAACTGGAGGCCGAGATGCCCGCTGGACGAGAAAGAGTTGAAGGAGCTGCGGCTGTAAAGAAGGTAGACAAGCATGAAATGACGCTCAAGGAAAGATCTGCAGGAATTAATTTGGAGAGCGAGATGGATGTTCCGGAGTATTCAACGCTTGGCAGCCGAAGTTCTGCGTATTCGGGAACCCGTTATTTCGGGAACACTCGAGAGCCAAGCCGTTGGGAGGGGTTTAAGGGCGATAAATTCGACCGCAAGTGATTGCAATTTAAGATGAGACAACTCTCACTTGTAGGATTAACTAGATAGTACTGACCATTACGCATCCAAATAGTGTATAATGTAAGTTATTGGATATGAGCTTTGATGAATGACATATTATGAATACATTAAATTTATAAATGAAACAATAAAGAGTGTTATCAACTATGAACTAATTCTAAAATTGTTTTGAGTGTTTCATTTGAGAAGGGTTTCGTGGTTGCAGGCTTTGCATGTCATCGATTGTCATCTCTGTTCGATAAGACGCTGCCTGTGTCAGTGTCCAGCGATGTATTTCATACACTACCGTGAAAGTCACAACCATTGAATCAGGTTCAGGACAGGTAATGATGTTCGTTTGTTCTATTTAGCCTCGTGGATAAATAGCCTCTTGTTTATTATTTAAACTTATACAAAAATTATAATTTTCATAAGTAGGAAAGACAAGGAAACATAATAAATACTTCTACATATAATACCGGGTTAAGGTTGATTGAATTGCACCTTTCATGTGGTTTTGACTAAATAAAAAATTTGATTAAAATTTGAATTCAATGTTCCCATAAACCACATGATTAAAATTACACAGCTAATTTGTCAGTTCTATTAATTGTAACTCTTTTCTCCTGCACAACCTCGCTAGTGTAATACAATACGGATAATTAGAGCTTGCATAAATTCAACTGTGTGCGTTTACAAATTAATCATCAGTTCTCAAAAATACTTAATTAAAGTTAACGATAACGAAGAGTTTACGAGCGAAGATTAACAAAAAAATGCGAAAATACGAAAAAGGTTACATCTAATATCACAATTGGAGCGACAAGGCACATTTTAAGGTTTCGCTGGGGGCTAGAGGATTCTTGATTAATCAAAACTATTCATGCATGCTACTCCTTTTTCGGCTGTGCTTGCGACTCACTTTATAATGTTCCTTGGGAAATATTCTACTTCCTCTCGTGTCTTCGCTATCAGCATCCAGATCTTCGCTACTGCAAGACATATATGGAACTCTTTTCAGACTCCCATTCCCGTTCAACTGGTTATGCGAATGCTTTTTCTTTGGCAAGCTATTGTTTCTAGTCTCCAAATTCGTTTCACGCTTGATTTTAGTCAAAATTTTCATTTCGGTTTCGACTACTCCTTTTTCTAAGGTTCCGGTTTTGAATGTAGATAAATCACAGCTTGATGAATTCAGCTGAGATGGACTAATTGGTCGATTATTATTGTATCTCTCGACGAAAGAAGTTTCCTGTAAGACATTATAAACTTTGAGTTGCGCTCATGTAATTCCTAAAAAATATTGTGGTTTAGCAAAAATATCAAACTACCTTTTCATCCAAATGAGAAGTGATAGTAGGAATATATCCATTGAGACTGTGACTGTGGCCGTTCAACTGTGCGTGGCCGTTCGCAAGACTTTTCGAGTCATTGTCGACTCCCATATCGCAAGAATACTTGGCATCTTCTTCTGCTCTCCGTTGTTTGCACTTGTAGCAAAATGCGCATGCAATGCAAAGTATAATCCAGAAGCCAACAAATAAGCATCCCAAGAGTAAATAGAGGCGATCATTGTTTGGCAGTGGTTCATCGTCGGGTATAACTAATTCTGTTTCCTTCTTCCCGTAATCAATATCCGGCTTCTCAGTTGAAGCAATGCCTAAAAATAAAAACAATATTATATACTCTGTCTGAGCTTCAGAGTTTTTCGTTTATAGCAAACATGAACCTTTACCCATCGTTTTAGCAGCAATAATAGAGCTGAATCCAGAAGCTCCAGCTTTGTTGAAAGACTGTATTTTCATATCATACGATGTGCCAGATTTGAGGAAGGAGATATAATGTGACTCTGTGTCACCTCCCATCACAGTAACTTTGGAAAATTCCGACGCACTTGTACTCTCCCGGTAGTAAATAAAATATCCTTCCAGACCTCCTATCTCTTGTTTCATGTGCTGCAAGACAGATACACAGAAGAAAACCTTCAATAGTGTTGTAATAATTGTAAATAATTAATACCGGCAGATGTAAACGTACCTTCCACTTCAAAAGAATTGCGGAATTGTTGTAGGGCAGTGCATTCGTTATGACTGGAATATGCATAGGTCGTCTCATAGTGGTGTCTTTTTGCAAAACAAACTTCTCTGAGTTGGGACCAACTTTGTTATCATTGTTTGAATAGACGGCAGCAATTCGAAACCTACAAAAAATGTTGTTGTATCAGAAATTTGCTACTTAAAAAATCTGGGTTTGACATCGGTGCTCTGCTAAATAAAAAGCTTATTAAATTTACCTATAGACATGCCCAACTTTTAAGTCGCGAACTTCGTAGCTATGAATGTGCGGAGGGATATCGTCGTCGATTGTCATCCATCGCGAATTTCTTTTACTGAGTTCCTTATACTGAACTTTAAAAAATTGAATTGGGTAGCCACTGTTCGGTGGCACAGTCCATCGTACCATAACAGAATCGTCGGAAATTCTATTCATCACAGGTTTGGATGGCGGTGTCATTTCTAGTAATCGATCATCAGTTTGAGACTTTTTTCCAAAAATTATTTCAAGCCGTGCACAGCTAGAAGCCTTACCTTGATTTTTGTGTTTTCTCTTCTTGTGCTTTCTCCCATGAAATTTGTTGATTTTGTGATGGTTAGAGACATGGTCAAGATCTTCTTCAGTTGGTATAGTTGATGGAGGAATGCTAGTTCGAGGAGGCTTCACATTTGCCCCGTCACTCGCCATTGCAGTCTTTTGCTTCGGCAAAACTTTTAGCTCAGCAGGACGTGTTACAGTGCCCATAGGATTTGTTGCAAAACATTGAAAGAGTCCAGCATGTTTTTTCTCCACTTGATTTATTTTCAAGCCTGTGTCTGAAAAATAAGTATACACGTCACGTATGATTGTCACATGAGAGTAACACAATCGCTCTTTCAGTTGTTACGTGCAAAGCCTTACCAGTTATTTGTATATTTCCATCATTGTCAACGTTTTTGCCATTAAAAACCCAGTATACGCGAGGCTTCGGGAGGCCCTCCGCAGCACAGTCAATGGCGGCATCGATTCCTTCTTCGACTATCAGACTAGTGGGATCTTTTGTAATATTTGGCATGCCTGGAATAATTTAAGTTGACAACATAGCTGTTTATTTTATACTCCATTTTCGATTTTAAAAAGTCAGTTATCGGCTTACTGTTTAAAACGACGGTTGATAACGTTGTTAAAGCATCTCCTACATTGTTGAACGCTTCACAGATGTACTCTCCTTCTTGAGCAAAATCCACATTGTACAAATTTAGTGAACCATGACTTGTGAGTGAGTTCGTCATAGAAGATGATCGAAGTTTTCTCCATGTAACAAACGGAGGAGGGTTCCCGATGGCTACACATTCAAGGGTCACGTTTCCATCTGCAAACCACGAATTGCATTATTCAAGACAATACTGATTCTTCTTTGTCACAATGAATAATGAATGACAACCTTTAGGAACGACGAAGTACGGCTTGGGCTTTATAAGGAACTCTGGGGCTTTCCTCGGAAACATGATTCTTGGATGAACAGTGAGTTTAGTGAAGCTTGTGGCAAGGTAAGTGTCAGTTGTAATATGATTTGTAGCAGTACATAAGTAGTTTCCAGAATCCATGGTGGAAACATTGTACAAATGAAGCACTCCAGATTCAGTCACCAAGCTGGTACCTAAAGAAAACAATAAGGTTATAAGTTGTGAGTATACACAGTTTTAAAAACAATCACGCAATTATTACTTGTTTCAGCCTCAATTGGTCTTCCATCTTTATAAAACTGGATCACAGGAGACGGATTGCTGTAAGGAGCATCACAGGTTATGGCTACAGTATTTCCTTCAGCTACATCTAATGTTTTGTTACTGTGGGCCTGGAACTGGTCTAGTTGAGCAATAGTTAGTTGAGCAGGCAGCGACGTTAACGCTTCAGCCCCAAATTCTACAACACACTACAAAGCAAAACAATTTTATTCTCAAAAATGCTATCTCAAAATGCAGTACAACAATACAAGTATACAAATGAACAAGTGTAAAAAACTCAAATCTCTAAACTGAGAGTTGTGAAGTCGAGTGACATTCACACCATTGAAACTCTTTTACAAAGGTGCATTCAAAGGAATCCGTAATCATACCTGATAATCACCCACTTGCTGCGTGTACCTTTCTCGATTCTTGCTAACTTTGACAACCAGAAAAGATCCCTGTACTCGAATGTCTGACTCATTAGCAGGATGCAGAAACCTCCCGTTCAGTTTCCAGCGTACCTATTGGAAGAAGATAAATCATCTTTTTTAAAAAGCGTCAAAGTAATCGACATAATCTTACATAATACACTTTACTCATCGCTTTAGAGAAATCGCCTCAGGAATCTCATTACATTATAAACTGCGTCACGATTTAATCATTCCTAACTCTTATAGAGATAAAGAAGTTTATTCAATCGCTTACAATTCGTGTTGTATCAGAAATTCTTTGCAGTAATATTGTAATCTACGGCTTTCACAAAGAAAATCAGGAACTGTCGACTAATAATCGTACGTACTCAGCGACCACTGAGGTGAACGTGTGTGAAGAAGGTGGAATTCTGTACTCTGAGCGTCGAAGGTATCGAAGGAATAGAAAATAATAATGAAGAGGCGAAGAAGGTCTAATACAGGAAATTCGCAAGACTGACTTGGCCTGCCTGGCTTAACTAGTACGAAAGATTTATGTGAAAAGTCTCGACTCTGCTCTCTCTTTCTCTCTTGCTCTAATCTACTTTCAGACATGAACTATAGCACAATAATAATTAATTATAGCTTTTGAATAAGATAATAATCACTCCGGGAAGGAAGCTCAATAAGAAAACAAACAGTTGATTAAGATGGGAGAATACGAAGAAGGAATCTGGAGGCCCCTCTTCAACAGAGGCTGGCATATGTTCTTATATACGATCAACACAATTTTTTATTCCTTTCCTACAAAATAAAATGCATAAAAAATAATAAAAACCTGTTCCGCTGGTATGTTCGTTTCGCATCGAAAAGTGACTCGGTCCCCAGGCGGAGCAACAATGCTTTGCGGTGTTCGTGTGAAATATTTTCCAATATCCGCTGAAATTAGCAAAAAGAAGGAGATTATTAGTCGTAAGTTCATCATTTTTACATAGAGTAAAGAGTGCACCCCATGGCATTCTTTCAACGGCATCGCTCAAGACTTAACTGCTCCTGACTGCAGTCCCTGAATTAAAGCCCATTGCAATGAACACTGGAGAGCCAATAACTGCAATGAGCTTCAAGTAGTGCCCCAGTCATTCATATTCCGAAAATTGACTATTTGTTAATTATGAAGTTGCACCGCACCATCTTCCCTAATAATAATGATGATGATAACCGATGACCACTCTCTCAAAAAGAGAAAGAGGTTTGCCTTCATATGCAAACATTTATGCATGGTTCGAGTGTTAAGAGCTTGTTACTTTTTTACAT
>Ga0194135_10000223_pt1 | contig 33224 bp, 12 predicted proteins | sample LitLau_LLRF_2013_FD_134024 | JGI IMG/M metagenome (GOLD analysis project Ga0194135, IMG submission 134024) | Freshwater sediment microbial communities in response to fracking from North America - Little Laurel Run_MetaG_LLRF_2013 (version 2) | ecosystem: Environmental > Aquatic > Freshwater >... | reverse complement strand
AATGCGGCGGCGGCGGCGGCGGAGGAGGAGTCGGAGTCACAGGAGTCGCGGAATCTGTGGTTGGACTATGCCATAGGCCCTGATGAAACTATGGAGGAGCGGGTATGGATTGGGAATTATGGGGTTTTGTCATCTTTTTGTAGTTAGTTTTCTTGGCTTAGTTCTTAAAAGGGGAGTGCAATGCTGGGGGAGGGAGGCTAAAATAATAGCGCTACATGGCATGTACAGGAATTAACCCTGTTTAAATAAGCTAATGATACTTAAGCTACCATGAATCTTTACGTGTATGCCAGGTGCTTGCTTTTTTGGATCGGTTCGAAGTTTTCTTCGACCACGCAGCTATCCCACGTGAGATCGTTGAGCCAAGCACTGGAAGGTCGCGGGAGTTGGTTTTTCTTCCAGGGTAAGAACAAAGGAATTATCTCAGTTTGTATATGCCTTGTTACAGCAATGGATGATGGATGGATGTGTAATTAAATTGTTATTCTTGATATAGAGTTGAAGTTCCGCCTTTCGCTATGAGGATGTTCCAGGTGGCCTACGAGCGAGTTTTGGAATACGATAGACTGAGGTCGAGGGCAGAGGCTGAGGCTCTTGCTGTGGACGTGGAGGGTGAGGGCGTCGTCGAGGAAGATGTTGATGTTGAGGGTGATGATGATGATGTTCAGCCCGAGGAGATCGTGGAAGTCTTGGAGGAGGAAGATGAGGAGGACGACTCTCAGGATAATGCTGAGCGTTAAGATGGTTCATTCCAATATTTTGATCATTCATTAGCTCTTACAATCATAAAATTCCTTGTTTTTAAATCAGCAGTTCTAACTAAAATGTTAGAAGTCGTGTATGTCACTTTTCGTGCATGTTTACTTCTAAGCTTAATTTGAGCAACAGTGTACTTATCTAGAAAACCATTCAAAGTGATCATTAAAATTGTCGAATCCAGCGAAATTGTCAAACGCAATGTCGGTGCAGCTTAATGTTAATGTGAAATGGAGTGTTTGCATGTATTTGCATGTTGTCTTGTTTAGTTTGAAAATAAAAATTTCGAAACATAAAACGAGGAGATTTATTTTGTACGCTTTTATTTGTCGTGTGTGGAGTGAGGACACTGAATACGAGTCTTATGATGAACATATATAATTCATATTTGTAATATTTAGTACCGAGAATGATTTAATTTCTTAGACTACTTAAAAATAATCATCCCCTAAATCTACTCCTTCGCTGTTGCAATACATAATATATATTTAAGTATACACAGTCACTTCATCAATACATTCATAATAAACTATGTAGGATTAATAAAATAATTAGTAATAATAACCTCACACATACTTGCATGAAGTATGGACGAACATAATTATAATCGACAACACATACTTTGTAGTGAGGTGACAGTTTTTGCTGCTAATCTTAGGTAAATTCAAACAAAATACGTAGCACCATCCAATTAAACAGAAATTCACTGTACCCCTCGTCATATTAGCAAAAAAGAAGACACAATTCAGTTTATTTACAGCTAAATAACGTGCAACCAGTTACTTGTAAAGAGAATCGACGACTGTTTCAACAAGCATACACCTCTGAACGACGCTGACGAACGCTGTTAGCTAAGAAGAAGGTGAGTAGTTAAGAGTATCGCGTAATGCAACCATTTGCTCGTCGCCCAGTTTGATTTTGTCGTCAATCTCACGAGCGTCGATTATCAACTTGGCCTTCATTTTGACAAAATGAGTGTAGTCAGCGTATGCCTCTGGGCTCAGGTACTTCCGCAAAATCGCAGATACCGCTGCACTAGTCCCGTCTGTGTATTCCTTAAGCACTTTCGCCTCTTCCAGTTGCTCCTTCAACTTGTCTCTCTTGCTCTCCAGAATCTTCTGCAGAATTTGAAAAAAATATATTAGCATCTCAACATTTTACATAAGGTTTCTCGTAATCATCACACTTTCAAAAATTACGATCCTGGATCACTGCCAACAATCTGCACTCTCGTGGTCATTAGGATTTTACTATTTACTCTCACGACTCAAATGACACAAAAATCAAGCAATCGAAAATTTTCAAGAAGGTAGTAGCGTCGTTAAGATGACTCATTCAATTGATTGCGTCCTTGTCTGTAGAAAAGGTGAGAAAAACGAGAGTCGCCACCAAACAAACGCTGCCAACTATCAACTATGCTCACACTTTCTGCATGCGTTTCAACATTTGTCTCTAAATGAGCATTTGAGGATCACTGCAATTTCTCCTTGCCACTTATAATCTTAATATTAATATCTAAAGCCTCAATAAGTGGCCTGACTTGTGCAGATAGAATGGAACATTTTTAGAGGAGCTTAAAAGTTTTTGAATTGCGTGTAAACCACTTTATGAAACAATTAGCTCAATTAACTAATTGGTAAGTGCTAAGCTAGAAAAGTGATTAATAAACGGTTTTTGAAACTCTACTGACCTTACTACAGATTGACCTCTTACAAAATTAAAACAAAGAGACTTTAAGGCGCTGCTGCTATCACAAATTTAGTAAGCTACTCATATTTACCAATTTACGATCTCTACAGAGATAACCTACTTGACTGTTAATAACGTTCATTTAATGTTTGAAAAACTGCTTGTATTTTACAAAACGACAGTGATGCACGATTAAATTACACAGCGACTGAATGGAAAAACAAAAATGATTGAACACCTGAGATCACGATAAGATATAAAGATGATCATGAAATGACACTAACTGCCTCAATTCTTGACTATTAGCATCATTCAAGATGTTACTTACTGGATTCTTCTTCTCATCAACAAGTCATTTCATCAAAATTTACACATGACGACCTCATCAATCATATTTTACTTCGAGCATTTTGTTAATGAGCAAAAGTTGTGCAATGGCAATTGTATAATAATGAAAGGAGATGAATGTTTTGACCAACGCTTTCGCTGGTAATAGTAAAGCCTCAAGAACTGCAAGTCATGGTCACCTTCACATATAAGAGTACATGTACACTGACATTTCAAAACACGAAATAGTGATGGGATATTAAGAAATGCGAACAACTTGTGGTTAATATGGGCACATTATTATATTATCTTATAGCCAAGTAGACTTACTCGTTCTTGAGGATTGGAATTTTCAGCAAGACTCATGAGAGCATTTTCTGCACGAGCGAGTCGTCCGGAAAGTCCGAGAAGCAGAGAAGTGACCTTCTCAATCTTGGCTACATGACCCTTGAACTTATCGAACTCAGAGGGAGTGGCTGCAGCCCTGACACGCTCAATCACTTCTTCTCCTAACTGTTCATTTGACTCGATTTCTTTCCGGATCTCCAGCTGCTCTTCCTTTAGAATGTCCAGTTTACGGCTTATCCGGGAGACCAGCATTTCCTGTCGCAAACCGATTCCACATAAATTACAAATCCCTTTACGTAATTTCATAAATTTTATGTATCTATCTTACCTTTTGCTTATTCAGTTCTTGACTATCTTGACTTCTGCCGATAAGGGAGTCATTTTTGTTCATGTCGTTGACATACTGCGTAAGAAATTTGGCTTTCACTTCAGAGGTCGTGAAGTACGCGGAGTCTGCAGGCAAAGGTGCATGTCCATTTACCCTGAAAGAGACAACCCACACATTGAACAACTGAAGTTAGATACTCGTGACAGACTCACATTCATCCGCGACTTAAGTTAGTTAAGAACAATAATCAATTAAAGGGAAGAGCAGGTTTTCCTCTCTTTAATTGCTCAAAAACGCATTTCATTGATTTACTCTGAGAAATCGTGACTCCGTATTTTCAATAAATTAGTCACAGTCTCAGTGATAATTGATTTCTCCACCCACCAGCTCATTAGACGTACAATTATACAACAAGTAGCAACGAAAACAAATTCAGAGTCATTTCTAGATCTCTTTTCTGCGCCGTCAGAGGAATCATCACGACCAATGTCGACGAGTAACTTCATCTGATCACGACTTTTGTCTTTGCAAATAATTGCCAAACTACTTTTCGTTTCTTTCTCACGCCCAACGGCTAAAAAGAGGAAAACCTCGTGAACACAGACAAACTTTGGATCCATCTTTCCCCCAAATCACTTCCTGGGTGTCATCATATCAGTCATCACGTAACAAAGAGAAGCTGATTCTCCATCTCGGCAATTGTTGTGGACACTAATAACCTTAACCTATGGCAATAGATGAGCAAAAACAGTAATAATGAGGAATAACTGTGCAGCATAAGTCTAGTTTTTGCCACGGTTAGTGGAAACTCACCACCACCACCTCCATTAGACTCACTTACGCTCATACTATTCAGTCATGTGTCATGAATCATGGCGTATAATGGAAAGTAGCATTCCAAGTTTAATCTCATGCAATCAAACCTAACTAACTACACTTGACCATACCTACGTATTCCTTGTTAAGATGCAAAAAGATGCACGCTGGCTTAATTACCGAAACTCATTTCATGCGAGCATCAGGCCAAACAGTAAACAGTGAAACGACGTCTAATCAATCTCAGCTTGCAGTGATTGGGAATTTGAGGAGGCAGTAAAAAGTGAGATTTACGAGACACTTGTTCATTACAATCTCCACATGGTACTTGGTAAAACAAAAGATCAGTCTAATAAGATAGATGTAAAATCAATCGTATAATTGACTCGATTTTTGAAATCTAAAAATCCAACCTGACCCAACAACAATTATCTTTCGGTAGTTGCATGATCTCTTCAAAACACTCCTCACTGCCACAGATGATCACAAGCATGTTTAATTTCCTCTAGAAAAGGAATTTGGCAAAAAGTGGCCTTAACCTTTACTAACCTTAACTGCATCTGCACAATGCAACATAGGAAAACAACAACAATCAATTATTGGCCCTCTCAAGTGATCTTACAACTGACATGAAAGTGCCAAAACAATGGCTGCACAACAACGGCACACAATGAAATCAATAGAAAGAGAGAAGGAATCTTAATTGGCCACACTAAACAGTAAATATTGAACGGATGCTCTCATGGCGAAACTCTCTTAAAATGATCCCTCATAATGATTATCAATCATTTCTTGGGTTTTTCTCTTCTGATAGGAAAGGCCAACGAAGAGATTGTAATGCATAAGGTTGAGGATTATCTTCCATAGTGTTGCTGGCAGAGTTGCAATTCATACATATTATAGATCGTTAGCTAATCAAACTCTTACTTGGTGTCCACGTAGACTAGAGATTGGCTTCGTCTCATTTTGCTCCCTGGCTAAGGTTACAATTTACAATAGCTTCAGAGATATCTGGGCAGGTAATACAGATTGGGATGTGACATGTGACAAGGATTTTGCACGACAAGAAGTTAAACGTAATCTTGATAAAGATGATGAATCCTCTTATTAAAATAGTCTTTACATTTTACATGGTAGTAATTGTTCCTTCATATTGTTCATATTGTCTTTTGTTTTCGGACAGTCTTTTCCTATGATGGACTGGCTCAATTGCGTGATGAACTTGGGTCATGGTATGGTCTCACTACAAGTAAATTTAGCTTGACACATGAAACGATCACTCACTCGGTCACTCAAGGAACACCTTTCGTTTGTCTTTTTGTTAGTGCATAGTGCAGATTTTAAACACCGAAAAGTCTCAAAGTACTGCTGTAAACTCTAAATGATCCAGATATAAAAAACGCTATTTAAAACCTCTGAACCAACACCAACATTTGTGACGAGACAACATGACAAACTATTTTGAAGTCCTACACCAACCACCCGTTCATAAATGTAGCATGCTCAAGTTTTAAACCAATATTTGAGTTTCAAACAGCAACGTGGAATAAAAAATGACTCATTTCTATTCTGCTTACTATGCTAAATTGTTTGCAAAGTAAAAACATAATACTGCTAATCCATTCAGCACTTATAATCAATTCCATATGAATAATGTGAGGATAGCACGTCATGAGGCTCATGAGGCATATTCAAGAACACACAGACGAGCCCATGTATGACTATATACACAATAGGCTGAGATACCACCTGCTCGCTAAAAAGTATTGCATTGAATAATTCCAGTCAAGCTTAGCCAGTTTCATGTCGTTGCATATCCATCAAATCAAGTCGTTTGAGAATCTACCAATCCATTGATCATTCTGTTTTTCTGTGTAGCTTGAGATTATAAACAAATAACCTCTGCACACGGACTACATTTATCAAATGGTTATAACGCAGTTCCATCGCTGTTATCAGAATACAATAATTTTGCGATTCTCGGATTTATTATGATTCCACCCATGGTATGCTCACCTACTATATAATATGATAAGAAAGGTCTACAAAGGTTCACAAAACAACTGCAAACTACGTGTTTGCTAGCCTGTTAATCTGTACTTGAGAAAACTGAGTTTGAGACTATGCACAAGAAAAATTACTTTGTTAAGAGAGATTAGAAACGAAGATTTCTGATCTAATTAGAATATCAAATAATAGTTTTGTTTGAGCTTTCTGAATAGCATTATTAGATTAGCATGTAATTAGAGTAGACTGACAAGAAAAGAGCTTCTAATATTGATGGCTTAGACAGTTCCTCGCAAAAATGACGAACCAGAACAAGAACAAATGCAGTAGAGCAACTGGATCGTACGGGACTTTTCTGCATCTACTCACGTAATGGAAAACATATTCTACACGAGAGAATGGTAGTCATGATATGTCTATTACACAAGCATTGTCGTATAAAGAAGATTGACCGCTATGCCTCTTACTCCAAATGCAAAAAAGATGTCTCAATTTTTAAGCTTCGCAAAAATTCCTTAATAAACAACTGCCTCGAGCAAGCACAACATTAGAAAGGTTCGTGTTGCGTGGACTATAAAACTACATAAGTATAATGCCACCGTGACAGACTATGGTCTTCAAAAACTATTAAAGTGAATTGACATCCAAGTAGAGAATAAGATCACCTGGTGAATGATTATGAACTCTAGAAACTTGTTTCCCTACTTTTGCGAGTCGGCATTCTTCCGAACTTTTGCAAATTTATCTTTAAAAAGTATCTACTAAGACCCAATGAACAATATTAGACTGACTCGGGTGATTGGTGTTGTTTGACCCAGACTGCACAATATATTTTGAACAACCTAAACTTGTCTGACATTGACAGTACAGCATTTTTGACGACGCACCAACGGTATGTACACAAAATATGTCTGCACTATGCACTTGCAAACTTGGGACTTTTCAACCCACGATATATAAAAACACCTTGTAGATTCAAAAAATTTGATTTGATTGTTGCACTAAAGCACAGTTAGGGAATTCTCCTGACACAAAAACTGAGTCTCATTCCCACATTGATGGTAAAAAGGACATTAGTGAACAAGTTGACACCACCGGCCGCTACCAGACTTTACCTGGGAATGACTCACAACAAGAGAAATACCGTGAGACTGACTTTCCCAGGGAATCGATGCCGTTGCTATTGGAAGGTTGCAGCGAAAAGTCTAAACACACATGGAAAGTCCAGTTGAAAAGAAAGTGATACGGTGAGAGAGCAGGTAGAGAGAGTATGCATGTTTAAGAATGCAAATGTTCAGGGGGTACTAATCACACTAATAAGATATACACAGAGATACTTAAAATACAAAGGCTAAATATGAGCATATTGTAGCAACTAAACGAACTGGGAGAAAGAAGAAGCCTCACAACGATCCAAATATTTCCTTCTAATCTGTTCAGGAAGGCACGTTGCGGATTATAACGACTATATCAATATAACATACACACACTTCCAGGTAGAACTTTAACTGATATGCTTTGCATGTGAAGCTTTCAGTGAGTTATCTTGTCAGACTTCTGCTACAAGTATCATTTCCTACAGTGATGCGGTTACATTATTTACATTTAACACGAGACATGCTACTTGCTCGAGTTGCTTGTTTATTTAAAGAACTCTGTCATGTAATGTGCACCGATTCATTCAATTCATAGCAAGGTGGGGGAAGTTACTCTTTGTCTGTCCTGGTCATTAAAAACGAAGGGAAGCACCCTAGTGTACTTATATTGTCTTCCCAATCGTCAATATTTACTGAATAGAAATAAAATTTTAATACGAAATGGATAAATTGTACCTTTTGACTTCGGTTGGGGTTGGAGAAGCAGGAGGAGTAGCTCCTTTCTTGGGAAGACTCTGAAGGAGGTCAGGACTGGACCGGGCTGATGTATTAGTTTCCTTTTCTACTTTCAGTTCTACTTCCAGCTGGAAAAGTCCTCCCATATAATCTGCCGTGGTTTTGTGTTCAGGCAATGGCACTGGATGAACAAAAGTTTAAAACAAAAGGTTGCAGAACAGTCTTTTTAAGAATACCTAAAAACTAATTGAGTTAATGCTTACCCAAAATCTTCTGCAACTTGTCTCCATTAGGCAAATGCTGCACAAGCCTCCTAGAGAGCTCCTCACACTCCAGTTCCTCTTGTCGCTTCTGCCTTCCAGTATAAGAGGCAGAAACTACTGTCATTGTTCCTTTCGTGCTTACAGAAGAGTCATCGAAGGAAGAAGAGGACGAGGAAGTAGCTCTGGAGGAGGAAGATGATGAACGAGAAGGTGTGTCCAGGAGAGCAGGAGTATCTGCATTAATACTACTACTGCTGCTGCTGGTACTGCTGCATTTCTTCTTGCTGGCCTCTGCTGAAGAGGCTGCGGCAGTGTCAGTCTGTGAAGCAACATCTGAGGTACAATTGACACGAAGACACACTTCAGACTTTTCTACAGTCTCTTTAGGGTCGTCAAGCTTCTTATCTTCCTCGTCAACCTGTTCTTCTTCTTCTTCTTCGCGTTGCTCGGGAATGTTTTCCTTGTTGTGATCAAAGTGGAGGGGAGCTACCATGAGGGAGGGTCGCTCCTCCTTAAGACTAGTGGGTGGGGACGGAGGAGACGTGTAGGAGTCGCGAAGTGGAGCTACTTGAGCCACAGGCGGTGGAATGCTCGACTGCGTAAATCCCGTCTTATTGTTGAACAGGTTCGAGTCGCATGAAATCGACCGCGTGAAAGGCGACGCTCCCTTCGCTATCTCCTGCGAACTGAAGATGACCGTTGTGCTGGGTGGACGAATGTTGTGGTACTTCTCCCACGCTAAAAAACCACAAAAAATCACAATTACAGCTTTTGCATCAATCATAGTTTTTACTTTTCGTCGACCTGAACTCAAATCAGTGTCATTTAATTGCGTCATATATCATGTATGCGTACCCCTGAATCGTTCGCAGTTATGCAATCATTTATCACCTTTACTAAAAAAACCAATTAACTATAACCAATGATGACTGCTTATTATGATGCAATTAACAACCGTTTACCGTAACTGCGAGGGCTATACAATGGACCAAGCACATTATTATTAATCGTTTAACTTTCATGCATTATCTCAACACACTTTCTCTATCCCTCAGTCAGATGGTCAAGGTACAGAATACTGACCAACAAGCCTACAATCACAATTATTCACAAGTTTCCTGTCATTTGCAAAAATATTACTAAATAGGAGCTCGGTTGCCTAAACTTATTCGCGAAAGCCTGTTACTATTTTCTTTTCAGGCTAAATGTGACCTTCATAGATTAAAGTATAAACAAAAATATGTTTTCATTTGTGCTGTCTTATTGAGCTCTATGCTGCATTGTTCTCTTAAGGCTATATATCATCCCTATTAATCATAAAAACCAATTTTCATATCCTTCGAAGCATCTTAATATTTTCAATTACACTTTTATCTGCATTCGATTACGGTTATGTAAAGCCCAACTACCTCACAAAGCGCCTAACATGGGGTAATTTTACAATATTCATGATCATCGTACACAGAACAAGTGGAGCCACCGACAGATATGGATAAATGAATTTCAAAATAAGAATATTATTTAGTACTTGAATTGAATTAGTGCAAATAACGCTACTGCATAGCCCACTTAATATTCATGAACAATAACAGCCACAGACACGATCGATTGATAATTGATCAATGATCATACATGCATATTCGTCGATTCATTCATCCAGGAGTGGAAGTGACCCTTTAATTCTGCTGGCACACTTCCACTTCTGTCTCGTATTCTTCCTTCTCTCTCTCTCTCTACAAAAGTCTATTGATATTTTTCATGCCATTGTTAATTGATGAAGGCACTGATAGCCTCAAGTGACTCTCGGGGGATATTCTCAACACAAGTCTCGTAATTGATTACGCAAGATCGACTATCTCGTGTGTACTTTTTGTCGTGTTCATTGTCCCTGTCTAATTATGCTCTCATCGTCAACCGTTCTAATGACCCATACAGCACCACCAGAAAACTATTTATTTATAGCACGAACTAGATCAACACAAGGACACTCTCCCTTCTCTCCTACTAGCTACTCCTAATCAATTCAATGTTAAATTGTTTCATTTGTCATCGCACGCAGTGTCCCATTCATTCCGTTCCACTATATTTGACTCACGACTTCATATATAATCGTACAGAAAAAATCTCGCAGACTTGCCCTGCCCGACGCGCCATAAAATCAACATTGCCTAAGTAGTTCACTCATTTAGGTGAACATTACTCGTGTCCTCCTCAAACAATGTGACAAAGATTATTCAAGAGAAAATTGCTGCTTGTAACTTTAATTATCATTATTCATAGAATTATAATTAGAACGAATGACACCAAAAACCAAGACCCACACCCAACGGCTCATAATCAACCGTGCATAATGATCATTTACTGCATAATTTGAACGTAGTACATCAAATAATCACCGTGAAAATCCCGTGTGGTAATCAATGAAGGATGAAACTAATGAAACAAAATGGTGCATCGACCATGAAAGAAACTTGTGCAATAAAGAGGATAACATTTTGTACAAATGCTATACAGTCTATACTATCTGGTTATATTTCATTCAATTCTTTAGTAATTATAATTACGGCTCAACAACTTTGTTCAAGACACGAAAGCTATCTAATTTAAATAGATAGCTTTAGTATGCAACCAACAACTACATTCGGGCACACAAAGAATTGCAAATTAGACATATCTTAATGTTCATCAATTATTTAAGTCGCTGCTAAAAAGGAAGCTTAGCTAAAAGTTGCACTAAACTATTCACACGTGTTATGAGAGCATGAAATATTACATATCTTGTCGTTTGTATTGATATACGCATGTTATTTTACAATTTACACTTTCGGTACACATCTTAATGCTTCAAAATCATAAGTCTCAGTTAGAAGAAGCTGTTGGAATTTCAAAATAGAGCAAATAATTAAGTAGTAAATACTAGCTGCCTGATCATTTTAAATGAAAAGGAAATCATACGGAAAGATTTAAATATGCGGCTTGAGCTTGCCTAAAAAACTTCAGCTTGCAAGCAGGCTTGTTGTAGAAAACAACAAGAACAACACCCCAAGACGTAGAGAAATCACCTGCAATTACTGTTTTGTTCTGTTCACAAACAAAGAGAACTCGTTTCAAGTCTTCAAAGTACCATTGAGTTTCTTGGATTACTGATGCAAATGTAGCTTGAAGAGACATAATATTGAGTTGGATAATGTTGAAATAATGATTCAGGTTGAGACATTCATGAATCCTTTTAAGTCAAGGTTTGATGCTTATACTTTGCTTTAAAAAGGATAACATATTACACATTCATGTGAAAATATCAAACACAAGTCCAAGACTTGCTGTTGTGACATTGTGGAGGATGCGAAGCGCAGATGACAAGTGTGAAGCAAAAAGTGTCAAAACCAAACACTAGATACAAAAGCTGAAATGCTAATGCCTTTGCATAATTGAAAATTAAAACCGAAACCCTATACAGTCGTCGTAAGAAGTCTTTTTGTTCCCTATGTGCACTTAATTTCCATTTACTAATGCAAATGAGCCCGATAAGACAAGCGAACATTTAGATACACTTCCATTTGTCTGCAAAGGTTTGCATGTAATTGCTGAAGAACACAATTACATGCAGCACATGGTCTTTGTCCATTTTAGCAATTCAGCATCATAAACTATACGCTTGGAAAATTGTGGTTGAGTAATACATCATGTAGGCAAGTATAACAAAAGCTCTGAAAGTCTGAATTCTTAAAATTGCACTAACATAACACTACATGAACAAATTGTCAGTTCACTCTTGAACAAGATCTTCATGAGACGCCAATACTAGGATGAAAGATTGAAAGACCGACTATTATAGTCTGCTACAAAGAGAATAAGATCAGCAAGAGCAGTTGTGCCAAAATCTTACCTTACGAGTGCTTTACTATTATTCAGCCTGTTAGGATGAATGCATTCGTGGATATTTTTTTCTAAACTTTTAGACTAATGACTTCTAATCACATTGGATACTTGTTTGCTTAAATGTTCTACCAACTTTTAGACTTGTGGATAGAAGTATATACGAATAGTTTTATCGAGATATAATCCCAACTTGTACAGAAAACAATGGAACATCCATGTCATGACCACCTCCTATTATTCTGCAGTACTTGCGGGCTGAAACTCGCATTCGCAATACCATTATTTATTCAATAAAACAGCACATACACTTAAGTGACACAAGGATCAGATTCAATGTAACATGCTTATTGTTGAAAATTGATCTGTGAATTCTTTAGTTGCGCTTATCATGCTAACCAACCTATTCAGTGCTGCATTGAAGTATGATTAAACATATTTTTGTTCGTATAAAATTTAAAATTTTCGTTTCTGCTTGTGCAAAACGCAGTTTTTAATTTTTACGCTTATTCAGTAACCCAAGGACGTAACATCTATGTCGAAAAAATAAAGACATTATGATAAGTTTCCAACATAGAAGCGACAATAAATATTGTTTCAGTATTTAATCCTACAAAAAAATCAACTCGTAGTTCATTTTCTGAAATTCAATATCTACGAAACGAAATATAACATCATCATGATATTTTAAATAAACTAGAGATAGAAGAAGGCTTGAAACCATGTTCCTCAACTTGATTTCAAGCTATGAGAATATCATCGTACTACTGGAATATAATGCCGTGCATACCGTATATGTTTCACAAGTTTACTAACTTGCATCAAGCCTCCATCAATTCTGCGTAAAAGTTTCTAAAAGAACGAACTTAAAATTCACTACAAGGTAGTAGATTTGGCTTGAACTTCTTTCACACACAATACGAAACTATGAATGTTAAGAATCTAAAATTACACGGCTTCATTAAGCCTAGCTGCATTCCTGTGATGAGTAAAAAAGTGTAATTCCGTTTCAAGAACGGACATTGCCCTTAAACGTGAAATGGGAAGCATGCATGATTGTATGGCCAGTAATGAACACACTGAAATGGACTGCCAAGCGTGTGTGCAATTACAATTATTATTACTACCTACACTCACCTGAGTACAAGATGCTTATTACAAGCTTACATGTATCCAGGAAGAACCCTCTTCCAATATACCTATATGTTGCAGCAATAGGAATTGCTACATCCGAATCATATCATTGTGACTCGTAATATACTAAACTACTACAGGAGTCTAATCGTAAGCAAAAAAGGACAACATCACAACCTTGGGAAGGTCTTTTCGACGTGCTTGTCTTTACTAAAACTCTGTATGTGCAACATACAAAAATCTTCTTGATAATTCCATAAATCTCGTAAAGCCCTCAGAGCATTCGGCAACCTTTCGTGAATATAGAAACCTTTTGCAGAGCATTAGAATTATATCTGTGTGAACTTTTACACAATGTCAAATATCTGAAAAGTTTTCGATAAAGGCATTGCATGAGAAAAATTATATGCGATTCAGTGATGATTTCAGTAATCATTAATAATCACAAATTTATACCAAAAGTTATAACAGAGTTATAACAGAGCCAAAAGGATAACCAAGGAGCGATTTCAATGATCTAGTTCTGGACTCTATCGAATGTAGAATTGAAGATTCAACACATATACGACCTGTCGTCTCCATATGCTAGATATTTATTTCTTTATCGCTCTAGCAGACCTCTGAACAAGATCTGATTTTAGACAGAAATAACTTCATTTTTACATTACGCTGTATTACACAATATGCAAACTACATTGAAGTTTACGGGAGACAGCGTTTTCGTTCAAGTTACCGTCACCGACCAAAAATCTCTTATTAATCTCTTGTCTTTTTCCTATTGCGTGATATTCGTTGCATGTGCTTTAACTTCTTTTGCTTCATCGCGACTGAACAAAGAAAAAAGACTTTCTGGAGATAAATTACAATGCACAGCTCATTCGCACGAATCACAAAGAACCGAGAACCGATGAATAAAACTATTAGAAGACAGGAGGAGGATAGCAAATGGTATATTGCCTGTCATTGTCATCAACTGAAATCATCTTAATTCACATTTTTCTTCAGTTAGTTTTTGCCAGTTCGCATGCAAGTAAAAACCTCTTTTTTTCTTCGAATTCATCAGTTTATTATGTTCGCCCTTGTGCATGACAAATGCACACAAACATGAATGTGCATTTGCGAGAACTGAACCCCTAATGACTCTCTTTTACCGTAACAGAATTCAGGAATGATAAAATTTTTCACAATAACTAAACAATCTCTAGCATCTGGTTCCTAGGGCTTCGTCTTTTGTCATACAAAGCAGCATCAGCATCTCAAGGTGAAGGTACTTTTCAAATATTGGCAAGTAATTCCATTCCTATCTTCAGGTTTAAAGAAAACTTACAACTTATTTACTTTACTTTTTTTTGTATTTCGTTTCGACATTTTGTGGATATTTCTAACAAAACCATATTATAGCCGGCTACAAATTGCATGCAACTTGTACGGCTATATGAAAGGACATTGAATTCAGATACCATATAGTATAAAACCATCTACATATAGTTAAAAATTCAAATTGAATTTGCCAAAGTTAAACCACCAACCTTCACTAGATCGTCTTCAATTTAATCGTTAATCATCTAACAAAACACGACTCTCGATGAAGATTCTCATCTTCCACATGACTAGAACTTTACCAGGAAAGGAAAGAACCGATTCGTGCAATGGACTACTCCTAGAACGAAACTCTATTTACTTCCATCACGTTTTCTTGCTAAAAGCAAAGGCAGAATTAAATTGCTCACATAAACGATTTTCTGCAAAAAAATGACGCTTCGGCCTTATACTAGACACACCACCACACCAAAGCTCTAAATCAGTGTGAGTTTTGAGTCTCAATAATGGGCTTGCAAGGCAAAATGGTTGGCATGTAATACCATCAAACCACTCTATTACGGCATCGAACACTCATAACATTCGAGAACAACATTCATTGCGACTTCCATCCCAATGATGCAACTGCCAAAAGCCTTTGAAACTTTCAAACCTCAAATCCCTCGAGTCGAGATGTATATACAATAACTATTTCATAGTTTATGCAAGCTACCTTCTTCCTTTCAAGAGATTTGTTTCTTCCTAGTCGCAGTCAGTCATATACCTCTCTCCACTCTGACATTTTTGACCTCAGGTTTCAGGTGCATAATTTGAGACAACTGCATCAACAAATTGAGATAAATATGCAACCGTTACAACCTTTGGCTTATAATTATTATACATATCGGCAATACTGAGCATGCTGTCCCCTAAATAATACATTGATCTGAAAAAATTGCAAAAAATATCAAACGATTTTGTTTGTGGTAGAGATTTGCGCACACATATTCGCCCTAAAACGTTAGAAGAAGTACCAAGGAGCACCCCCAGCAATTTCTGTAATTTTTTGTATCCAAAATCCAAATGCCTTATCGCAGTGCATTTGCCATATGCACTACATGAATGATATTCTTAAAATTATTAAAATTATTTTTACCAAGCTACTATATACTCATAAAGCTACGAAGATAGCTACGGCCAGTAGGGCAAGTCAAGCAGGACATACTTCCGCTGTCAGTCTACTTCTAACACTCACGAACATCACGAAGACGCACTGCCACTCGCAATTGCCAATCAATAAAAGTTCACTTATTCTCACCTCGAACAAGTAAATAGGTCAATTTTGCAAACTGTATTATGGATACTTTAATATAACTATATACACTGTCATTTTTATTGCTGCTGATTTTAATCTATACCGTTTAAAATAGAGAACTATATCTTTTGTTTCACCTGTTCCAACGATTTAGCAACCATCGATCGACTAAAATTTTGATTTTGCAATCAGTCACCGAGCTGTGCTCATTGAGTAGTACGCTCAAGGCAAGAAGATTCTCCTAAATCTACAAGCATATTTTTAACAATCTCATGGCATATCAAAAATGAACCTGTCAAATATTATGCAGAACCTTTATCATTAAAGAGGTCTATCTCGAAAGTCGAATTGTCGATTGCAAGATGGAAACAAAATAGGGAAGTAAAACTCCGAATTTTAAGTAATTTTGTTCATTAACAAGTGCAAAACTTATAAACAGGAGGGCTTACAAATTCAAATTTCAGACTCAAGAATAAAAAATGTCGAAATTCATCATCACAATTTCAAAATATTCAGAATCTACAATACTTCTAAGCATGATTCTAAATAAGTAACCGAGAATTATCGCAAAACAATGTTCGCACGCTGCAATCTATAATTCAAGCCAATCATGCTTCACAAGCATCTTGCAGTTATTTATGGCTATGAACTCGTAAGAAATAAAAGTAATAGGGTTAACAGTTATTGTGTACGACAGTAACAAATAAAGATACCTCTACAACATTACACCACAACCACAAGAAACTTCACTCTTGCTCATTAATTTTTACTTCTGTTGCAAAACTTCCAAATACTTCGTTCGAGAAATAGTGAAGTCGTTAATTACAAAAATTGCCACTGATGTTCGTTTGTGTCAAAACTATTGGCTTCTCAGTACTCTAACAACTTTTAATTCGATGCTAAAATTCAATCAATTGTTTGAGAAGAATTATGGGAATAGATACATATTATATGATGGGCTTCCTCATAATCGCTTACTGCATTGAACCCAACGATATAAACGAATGAATTAACCAACAAAACTTTTAAAATGTCACAAAAACTCTAGTTAAACAATTTATAGTGTTTTCAATAAATCGCTGAAGCCGGATGTAAAATTTATTTTAACCATTTTTTTAGGTTTTCAGACTATATAATAAAGACTATTTAGAATACAGTGAACTTTGCTGCTGAGCAAAGTGGCAAATTGGTGCACATTGTATTTTATTTACTAACCTCAAGTAAGACAAGCGAAAAATGGAAAACTCAGATTTTGACAAAATGTGAAGCTGTCGCTATTAACTATAATACAAAAATCCTATTTGCCATTCATAAGTGGAGGAACTTTTTGAACACTTTTGTATAGTAACTTTTCTAGCTTTGCGTAAAGGTACAAGGTACATGATACGTATTCCCCGTGAGATATCGTCAGTTAACATGCGGTTACGAAGATTTCTTCACGAATTTATCTAAATGTCTGCACGCAACTACAAACATAACAACTAAAAGCTTAGAATTTGTAGAATAAATGTGAACAATGAGGCATATGGGATCACCACACGAAGGTTGCTGGTCATACCTTATGTACCAGACACAAGGATGCAAACGAAAAATACCAGCGTGAAAGCAAAATTACTTCGAATTCTGTCAGTTCATCACCATCATTACATAAATCCTAACCCTTGACCACAAACAAATCCGTTGAGGATTCTCATATTGTTCTTCTACGTATTTTTACACTAAATTTTGAAGTAAAATACAACCGTGAATTTCCTATCTTAGCAACGGATTAACTGAGTTTTTCCTTTTAATCTCAGTCAGATTTGTGTTAAAATAGACTTGAAACTCGACTATTGCAGAGCTTCATGCTAAAAAAACTAGCTCATATGCGTGTGATAGCAAAATATTTCTTGAGTGACCTAGCGATAGGCCCTGGAGAAGCTTTTAGCATATATAGTGTACCCCATTAATCACAAATACTAGAACTCTTTGAAATGTATCTGTTTTTTACTGTACATGAAGACTTCAAGTGTTCCTTTCAACAATCAATACGTAAACTTTAGATTTAATTTGGCTATGCTATATAGTTTCATTTCATTAGTTTCATTCTTTGTACACACCCTCAGTTTGTCATTGTATCAATATCAACATTGCAATCTTATTTATTCAACACTCGAATACTATAGCAAAGCTAAGTTTCAAGGCGTATAAATATGTCCTGGGTGCACTGCAAGAGAACAGATGTGGCCCAATTTCAGACATGCCTTTCCTAAAAGCGTTAATATTTTTCATTTCACACACATGTAATACAAAATGAGTGGTTGAGGGAGTTTGGGAACATCATACCGTTGAAATTAAAATATTTTGTCAACAAGTTTTTGAACATTCAAAATAGTTAATTAAATCATCATTAATTAATAATACTGCTTTGCAAAAAAATAAAGGTCCATCACGTTGGAGATTATAATACAGTTTTCTCAGCTGCTAGTACAACCGTTTCAATCTCTATGTATCCTTCTACTAATTACTTTACTAGTTATTACCTAAGGTTGACAAGATGGTACGAGACAAGAAAGAAAGACTTTTCCATTAATTACTGCAATAATTGTATGTTGGATCGTAGGATGTGTTAACTCATCCGCTACTTACACATAATTACTGTTTTTCATACGTACTTAATACTTTTGTCACTATACTGTTATTGTCATATTAAGAGTGAATACATTATATTGATGTTAACACAAGGTACAATCCAATGCAATACAAGGCCTTGAACTGAAATCTAATTATTTATTGAAGTCAGTATGACGAAGGCTACCATACTGCTGACGACGAGCTCCTCTAAAAACCAGCAAATTCTCGCTATTAATCATGCTTGAAAAATTACAATAGTTACTTCTAAGCCAAGCAACAAGAATCCTGACCTCACTTTCAAGTCTCTATCAAAAACACATCTCATTATTAGTACAAAATGATTTCTTGTGAAATATCCTTCCTCTGTGAATATAATGAGGAAAGAACCTTCTCACAATGACAACTTTAAAACTTTTATTTGCTGTTTAATTTATTCTTCTTGATCATCAAACTCGATCAATCAAAAGTTCTCAAAAAAATCGTTGATTAATGCTTAACTCCAGTAATACATGCATGTTTTAGATAATAATGTAATAATGTAACCGGTCTCTGAAAAAATAAATACTGATGCGTCGAACTAACCATTGTTGAGTTATAAAGTATTAAGTCTAGCCTAGCTATTATCTTAAAAGCAATAACTTTGAGGTTTATTTTTTAAGTTTCTTTGGACGAAAATATTGTTTTTTTCTGATTTATCTCTGTCATTAGTCAATAATCTAAAATGAATTAAAAGAACCGTGTTCAGAAACATTTCAAAGTTGTTGATAATAAAAAGAGCAAGTTTAATTGGATGCCATGCATTCATCGTGTTTTGAATGGCTCCCAGCTTGTATGGTGCAGTGAAAAAATACTTTGTTCATTATAATTTTAACGAATGCAATAAACCGAAAATGTTTTTTGCTTAACAGTATTTAACTTTGCCAATCAACTGTTCTGCAGATAAGCTACTTTTGCAAGACAAATCGCGTGCTTCCCGTTTAGAAATTGTATACTTTTGTTTTTAAAACCACCTGCCGGGGAGCTCAGAAGCATTCCAACACATCAACCTATTGGAACTATACGAAAATGAAGATTTAAGGTATACTGCAATGGGAACTTTCTTGGTGTGACTTCTAACATTCTATTTCTAACACAATGAGCATCGCATGACCCATAGAGAAACGCTCTGACTGTCTCACATGGAGCCAAGAAACGGAACAAAGGGGTGTAAATTAACAAATATCGCAATTTCGTGACATACATGAAGCTAGCAGTCTTAGGAGTGTTTAAAAAACAATGAAAACCTACGATGTTGCCCCATATAAAATGAATTTCACTTTTAGATTTCGGAAATAAACTGCCTTAATTGTGCTATGCAAAAAATATTTAGTGTGCAAAACGTGAAGTGGTCGAAATACTAAAAAGTTTTATTACCTGAGGGACTGAGAGATGTATCAAGTTTACCAGTCGATGTGGCATTGGAAATGGATGTGGTGGATGAAGTCGTCACATCGTCCCCCGATTTGGAACCCAAACCAGATGGTGACAACGTCCTCCGATAACGCCCCTCATATCCTAAAGTCTTCTCCTTCCGAGCCGCCATGTACCCGTCTTTATGAAGATAGCTGCTCCTAAAAACAAAAGTTCAGCCATTTGTAAATCAAATTAAATAATAGTAACAGACAGTATCTTGTTGATCGTGAGAGATAACACGACGAGAGGATGTTGCAACTATTAAATACTTAACGAAAATAATACTCGGTTTAAAGGAACGAATGGTTTGCATGTGCCATAGTGTGGAGAATAATCTAAAATAGAACAACTTTCAAAAGTAGTGTCAAAACAAAATAAATCAAAAAGATTTAACACTCAAATCGATCATAACAATAAGGATCACTTCATTATTTCCATATGACAAAAGAGCATAACGCAACAATGCTTTCGTTTCCCAACACACTGCCATTATTGCCATACTCAAGTCTCATCTCTTCAAAAAGATTTTCAGCATGACAGCCTCATCATAATGCTCATTCTTGTCAAGACGAATCTTTCTCTTCCATAATCTTCTTACAGATACATTCACATGTACCTTTAAAATCCAATTTTACGCAATCAGCATTCCCATGCATCATCATCATACTTTGGTTGGTTATTCCCTTGTCATTTGAATTCTGAACTAGTTGCGTCAACCTACCAGACTACTAAAAAACCACATGAACCGTCCTTGCGAGTACATTCCATACTCACTACCAACTTCAAAAGTGGATTTCGAATGTGCAGTATTTGACATGTAATAACCTGCATTTTGTGACTTCTAGTAATGAACAATTTGAAAAAAACTAAGACGAAATTTTATTCCGTTTTAAGAATGCAAGATATTTTGAAAATTTCTTGTGTAATTTTGGCCTTACGACATAGAATCCAGACAGTTTTCCTAAACTTACAGTAAGCCTCAGTTTTCATCGTTTGAATTCAAACCGTTTAAATAAGTAGATACCTATCTTCAATCAGCTTTTCAGTTAGCCTATTTATGATTATTCATGAGAAATTCCTCTAAATAAAGCTAAGTAAACTGAACTAAAAAAAGACTTGCAACTTTCGAGTACAGAGGAAACGGATATGTGTCAGTGGTAGATGCAATTTTTAGGCTTGCAGCTTACGAACAGTACAGAGCAGAAACAAAATATTTCTCGTAGTAAGTTAGCCAGTTGACAGTTGCAAGTTGCAAAATATTGACAAACGCTGAAAATAGTTCACACATTCTCATACTGTAAAGACGTAAAGTGGTTTTTATAAAAACCATATAACTACAGACAACAGAAAGCATGACAGGTGCGTTTATCTTAAGTATTGCTAAAACTGTTGATTCATATAGTAGGAGGATGCATTTCTAATCTTCCCTGCTGACTGTATTTCTTATTAAAATTAACTCATCCACAATAGTACTAGTAAACTGTGAATAGCTTCAGTATCTCAATGCTTTCGAATAAATTCTTTAAGAGCGCAAAACATTCTAGCAAATTTGACTATAATTAAAGAAGATTGGACGATTTTCAAAAAATTATTTTAGACTACGAGTTTCAGAGAGAACACAAGGAGATGAATGAGACCCAGGACAAAGACTTCATTATTTATGGTTTCTTCATTTCTTGGTTCTTCCTGCTCAAATAAGGAATTATCAGCAAGTTTACTCATAAGTACACATGGAAATTTTCAAATGCAGGCGACAGAGTTACAAAATAACATATTATTATCATGAGTCCCATTTACATACTCCACGGCACAATTATGAGAAGATTTTGTCTATTCAATATAACCACCAGCACCTTCAAAAGATTGAGAAACAACGCCCAAACACCAAGTCGATTGAGCACTAGAAAATCGAGATCAAGCACGAACAGCAGACAGACAATTCTCAGTCGTTTTCATTTGTACGTAATGCTTTCCTACATTCTCATACATGGCACTCGGCACTCTCAAGTCAAGTAATAAGTATCAAGTCATTATAATACATTGTGACAAGGCATACATAAAATAACAATTGCTTCAGACCCTACACAACTGTGCATTAAAATGAAATATGGAATGCTTCCGATTTTTGAATCAACCACAATAAATAATAACAATGATAAGCTTATGGCCATAATCATCTATTCGTTGTTAGGAGAAGGTTTCTCACATGAGTCTGAAAATTCTGAATGAACAACTGGAATAAGCCCATCCTGTATGTATTTCCTTTCAATCCTTTCAACCTTAAGCATACGAGACTTGACTGTATTCCCTTGACTCGGATTAAAAGGAGAACTAAATCATCCATTCGTTTCCTTCATCTTTCTATGAGCTGCCTTCATAAAAATGTTTGTTTCTGCACGTATACAAGCAACAGCAATCTCATATGTTCCACAATTCAAGGAACAACTCCTAATGACATGGTAGATACTAATTCAATTCAATTGAAACAGTAATGAACTATATACACTTGCATTTTGCCATTTACCTCAGTTTATCCCAATCAATCTTCTCGACAGTTAAGTTTTAAATTCAAAATAGATCAGGATAATTTTTTGTATTTTTCAAACGGAATTCACGTACTCAAGATTTCTAACCCGATTATTCTTCTGAATATTTTGCATATTTCACAGACTAAATTTATATTATAAGGCATCATGCTCCTACATCATAATGCAAAGAAATATTATTGCAGTTTTAAGCCGAAAAGTTGATTTCTTTGCAAGTCAATCTATAGTCAAAACGTAGGTAGTTTAGCTTCTTCTAATAAGAGCTCAAACAGATTGAAATAATTAAGCTTTAATTATGAGAATAGGGTGAGATCATTGTGCGCTGATGACCCTCAGCACGCACAACCCGTCCACAGAATTATAATAACATCAGATAAAGACATGTGTGCGCGAATAATCCCTCCTACATTAATTATAAGGAAGGAAAGATTAAGTGATGAATCTGACACCTCAAAAAGAGAGAATGAACAAACTGATCGACTCATCACATGCAACCGATAATCGTTAAAAAAGTATAATACGTAACATTTAAAAGCAACTTCCCGGTGCTCACAAAGGAATTCCATAGCTGCAAATGAGGTTCATGGACCCTTCAAACTCTTCCTTATCATGAATGTCATTTGTTTTCATGATAAGCTGTTTCATCTACCACACAGACAGGAAAATGGAATTCCAAAATCCATACTCACGGTTCATTAATTAATTAGAATTGCATTTTTTCATGAAGCCTTGCAGCACACTTAATGTAAGAGTTGAGTTAGAGAATAACATTCCAGAAAACTTGATTACTCCCCTTCAAATCACCTTCATGTGCCCTCATCTTTTCACGCGCTAGCGTTTTCGCAGCATAATCTCTTCAGCTCTGTCGACTAATGTCAACAGAATTTTTATACAATGGTTGCAATTAAAAGTCTATACCTTTTTCGAATCCTTAGTGTGTATCCAATTCCCAAAACCATTTTGAAACCAAAACCTTTTCTCGGAATTTAGGTCCGATAACTTATAAAATGAAGACTATTTATTATTATTTTTGCTGCGATTACACTACGTAATGAAATTTACAGCTACTTTAAGAGCTTGTAAGTTCTTATGTTTTTGAGATGTTAGTATTTCTTATTTAAATTGAGTTTTCAAATTTGCATTTAAGATCTGCTGGTAACCCAGAAAACATGTTTCAAAAAGTCACGCACGAACACTAAGAACGCACAACTTGTCATATAATCTGCTCGAAAATTTAGACACTATACAGGTTGTTGCTACAACCATCAAAAATGTATTTTAGTTCATTTGGCTTTCAAAACTATTTCTATGAATATGTTTAATGTAGCATAGCAAGTGTTGCTCAGAATCTTCTTCCTTCCTCATTGCCCCACCATCTTCACAAGGTATCAGTGGTATCACATTAGAATCAAAAATGATGATGAGTTCTTGCAAAATGTAGAGACGATGAAGCATCTCTCAATCCATTTGACACCCTTCACACTATCCACTATCCACTAATTAAACGATCTGTTCTAACACACAACAACGAAACACTCTTTTTCTTTTATGATATGGTTTTTTCTTGGCACACAACTCTTTTATACACAATTTTTGACACTTTTTACACACACATGTAATTTTGTTTTCAAGCGTTCTTTGTCCTGACTGCTCTTAAGGAAAATCTGTACACACGAAATCTTCAGTATCTTATTCGTTCGTTCGTATGTGTAGTAGTACAATGATGTGTATATCATTAATCAAATATCGTCTGTAGTACAAAATGTACATTAAAAGTAAATTAGGCTTCTATATAGACTCTATACAGATCCAAGACTCAAGTCATCCTCTCACGCAAGTGATCATTAGTACATGTCATTAAGGAATTAAGAACTATCAATAATATTTGACCTAACCAACCCATCAATGTTCAATAGTGTTATTTCATACCAATATTGATGGCAATTGCATTAAATTGTGTAACAAATGTGAAATTACTATGACAAGTGGAAACTACTCAAATGATTCTCTGTTTAGGTAATTTACAGTCTGATTTTTCATTTGTCAGAAGTTATAAAGATGAACAAGATTACTCACAACTAGAAAAAATTTCGTCAAGTAATCTGAAGACTCAATAATACAGGTCAGAAGTCTCAAAACGTATCTTGATATTCTAGAACTTAGAATTTAATGTAGATTTGAAGGAAAGGAAAACGCAATGAGAATCTTATTGTAAGCAGTAAAAATGACTGATACAACGTTGAACTCTATTCCAATCTTATAGCACTGTGTGTGATGTTCTCACATATTTAGTTTTTATCTTCATTTAAATTCAGAACTGATCGCTTCAAGACCTCCTCGGTTGCAATGAACATAATGCAATTGCATCACTATATACTACACATCATCATCACTATCCTTTTACAACAAACAGAATCTTAACGAATGACTTTTCTTCTTCTTGCCAAAAAAGAGCTTTTTGTACTCTACAACAGTTAACACAGTGCTACTAGAGATACTGTTCTTCTGAAGACTCCTGTTATAAGATCTCTCGCGTAAGATTAAAAACTTCTCGTAATAAATCTCGTCATGCAATCCAAATTCAGGGGCAATGCGTGTCTTCGTGTAACTACTCCGGTTCAATATCGGCTAATCAAAATCACTTTTTTTTCTTTTTTTATAAATTCTGTATTTTCAAACCAATCTTTGTCTCAAGTTAGTCTAGAGAAATTTACAGAATGACCTCAAACAAGATCAAAATTAGTTATTACACTGTTTGATGTCTTGATATAATTATCGACTCACAATAGGTACATTATTCAATCTCAAACAACGACACTTTTAACAAAGCTCATTGTAATGCTAATAATCTTCTTCCACTCGCTGTGCTCCGAAAAAACAACAACTAGGTATATTTTACACCTCTTTCTTCAACAGGTTCATGAAGTGCACTAAACAGTTCGGTTCATTTCAGTTACTTGCAAGTATCCACTTCCTCTGACCATGCAAATAAAAACTCTCCAGCAAGTTCACACAAGCATGACGAATAGTCTTCATATCCACATTTGAACGTGCTACACTTTTTTGGGACTTAAGCTACCAGAAATGTATCTCAAAAAGTCACTTATTCCTTTTACTCACAGTCTAGAACAAAGCACTTTAACGTCTCTAACATCCTGTTACTCACCAAGCAACTCACTAACTAAGCTGTTTTAGTGAGTATGCAACAATAGTCACCCCTTTCCTTGTGAAAATGATTGGGGGTTTGTGCTGCTTTGAGTCTAACCATCTTCAATATACCAGAACCACCTCACCAGGTGTAATCTACCTTTTTGAGCCAACGTTACATTGATGCAGCAGTTAATATAATAAAGAATCCCTCTCCATCGTATGTTTAATACAAAATCCATTGTAGCAGTGTCTGCCTCAGTTAGCGTTGGGAAGTAGCTGAAGAGATGAGATGTGGTATAATGCACTAATGCAAAATTATTAAATTATTACCTAATAGCAGTCTCATCATACTTTACGCATGAAAATCAAGACAAGCTAAGTTCTTATCTTACTGATACGAGTAATTGATTAATTGAATTGTACTTCCACCCACGGAATTTTTGCAATTCCAATTCCAGACCTTCACACAGCGAATTTTTCCGTTTTCTAGCAAATTAATTCTAACTTTTCTTCGGTTTTCAAAATTTAATTCTGGGTTAATTAATGATTACATAGATTAATGATTTTTATTAGAATTAGTGATCCTGACAATATTATTTGCTGTCTGAATGCATACAAAATTGATTTTCTTTACTCAATGATCGTCAATTTCATGATAATAAGATATAATGATTATCAGACGCGCAGCTTATTGAATCAAAACAAAACAAGTCGGAAGGTTTGACGAACTTTCCATTTATAAATATAGTTTAAAATCGATTTAAATGAGCTTTGAGTCGGGACAATAATAATAAATCGCAAAGCTCATGTTACAATACAAGTTAAAATGAGATGGAATGGGAAATCGCGTGGCGTTTTCTTGTCTTGGCAGTACATAATATGTAATGGTGGTTATGGTTAGGAAACAACTTGAAACAAGCCATCAATCACAAAAGGTTTACAGTTGAGGATGGTGCACGGGAACTAATTCAGACCCCCATTAGCCCACTTTCATTCAAAAATAGGACTATTTTACTATTCACCTCCTCAAATGATTTTAAACTACCTTAATTGAAATGAACTGTGACTCTGAATTCACGTTTTGTGAAATCTGAATTTAGCTCGAGCTAATTATTCGAACAAATTATGTGGAACATGAAATGGCAAGCAACCCTCGTGCTTCAATTACTTAAGGTTAAACGCACAAACTTAGCTAGTCAAGACAAGATTAGTAAATCCGCCAATGCTAAGCCGTTTATTATCCGCAACTATAAATGCGTTCTTCAAGAATACTTCTTTTTGGTTGAATAATAAAATGTAATTGTGGTAGCTTAAATGTTTTATCAGTTTTTAAGACCTCAAATATGACAATAAGGCCAGCGACTGAACTATATCTCACTGCATTTTTAGCGTCATCCCCAACTCAGCTTATCATTTCGTTAGCAGCTTTTAGCTAAGGTAAAGAATGTACCAAACTACCAAGTACCAATGAACCCTGACAAAGCAAGAAGATGAGCTAAAAAGTTAGTTTGTCAAAGTGATGTGGTGGTATAGTTAGGATTTAGAAAAAGGTAGGACGGATTACCGTTTGTCACTCGCATTTCACACACAATTCTCTTCTATTTACTTAAGGTTCTTCATACCACCCTGCTTTTTTGTCCTGAAACTTAAACTAGCTCAAATCCTAAAGCTGATGAATTTGCTTTCTATAAGACAGCTTTGCTGTTAACTTGACTTCGCCCACGAATTAAAGATTTGAGAGCAATGTCATCCAAACTAAAGCATTCGCTTATTGCCAGTTACCACAAAATTAGGAAAGACGAGTGCTTCTCTGTCATTTATGTAGGCTGACTTCTATAGATGACAAACCATTTAATGAGAAATGGCAATATTATCCATATTCATTGTGAGGTGAAGGCATGAACAAATACCGATAACTTGACAATGGTCAGACGAACAGGAGTCACTTAATTCATTCTGTGTCCATCACCATCACATATTTTGAGTTAATGAAATTCACTAACTCAAATAGTTACCCTTGGTCGCCTGGGATGGTAATTCTCATAAGCAAAGAGTAAGCAAAGAGCATATATAAGACTAGTGAAAAAAGAACTATGATGGATAAATTGTAAAAACTAAATGTATATCTATATGCCCATCCTGGTTTCGAGTGAATTAAAATGTAATCAACCTTATTCTGTTATGTTATGAGAATAATAAGAAAACGTTAATTTTCTATTAGAATGAGTAATCACTCTCCACATGCAAAAGTAAGTAACCCAATCTAAAACATAAATACACCCTTGTGTACCGACTTGGCCTCGAAACTAACTCAGGGTTAATCTCCTTCCGGTCTTGTATTTCTTTGTTTAATCAGTTACTCAGTCAGTTGCACATGCCTTCTACTTCATTTTCACATTGGCTGGATAAACATGTTTATTTATTTCCTGCTACTTTGTAGGAGGTAATGAACAATTTTCATCTGAGAGTATAAAAGGTCAGGGAATGATGGAGTTTCTAGTGTGGATGCATATGCATATATCATGCAGTGTCTACCCTACAATCAAGATCGTGTACTTAATCGTTAATTTTTAATTGTGTCTAGTTAAGCCTAGCACCTTGTTATACTCCATATGCACAGAGCAAAAAATGAGTTTTACAAGCTAATCAAAATCAGCATCATTTTTGTAACTGCTTCAAAATCAGAATTTCGCGTCCCATTAAAAGATATCTACAGCGTATACACGGAGCTGACCTTATTATCATGTCATGATACCTCGGATATAAAATTATGTGGCAATAATGCTAGCATTGATGATGTCTTACCTAAAATACTAATTATGGCTTGAAAGTCCATCTTTATTGGACCACTTAAAGATGTGAAATACATGCAGTGTGTGTGTTTCAAACGCAATATGTCCCTATTCTAGGATTATAGTTGCCTGCAGACTTACAAAGAGAGATAACTATGTCTGCGAGTACTCTGCGTGGTTGCGACTGTAACAAGGCAGACACAAGTGGTTACAAATTATCTGCACACAAAGAAATATGGCGAGGAGGCTGGCTATATTTTATTGCACGCTTAAATATTTGCAGTTTACGAAGAAACGGGTAAAACTGCTTTGACACAGATACTCCCTCACTGCAGGATACTAGCCGCTATGGTATCGTTATGAAGCCTAAAATCAAGATGTATGTAATTGAAGCTTCTCAAGACAGATTAGATGAAATACCTCAGGAAAACTGAAGTTTGAGAAAATGACACGGATCATTGAATAGTGGCAAAGTACACAGACAAAGTCATGTCAGATTGCAATAATTACAGAGCTTGCTCACGATTTTGAATGTATACGACGATCGAGCGAATCTCTCAAGACCTGAAGAAGAGCCGATCCAAATCAGATGGTCATAATTGCAATGATCAAACCATCGTCGTGGGTCGTGGATGGACCAGCTGTTTCTTCGTAGGCAAGTTTAAAATTTTTACAGCTAACTGGCTACCTACATTTATATATATATATATGGCATGTATATGAGCCCCTATGATTATTCCGGCTCATAGTAATAAAGTCCGAAAGTTCTACAACAGACAAAATTAGTAATGCAAGCCAACGATTTGATGTAGTTCGTTTGTTATATTTTTAGGCTTTTAACTCACACTCACAAGTATAAAGAACAAAAGCAATTATTAACAAAAATTATTATTATAAGATACGTATACATTTCATAACTGACCAGTATTTTCCAAAATTGCGTCTCTTCTCGACTGAAAATTGTTATCTGGCAAAAAGAACAAGATATTTAACGCACCATACTCAGTGCACACCTGCTGTCTCGCAAATACTACAAGAGAAACAACTGTACAGAACTCAATTGCATAAACTAAACAAGGTTTTAAACATTTTATCGTATTTATGACAAAATCATCATAAACCTTCAAACGGAACATTCTACTATTGTCCACAAAGCAGAGTCTCATAAAGCTTTTCGACATACCATCTGTCTGTTAGTGGGCCGTGTTTTTGCAATAAACTTTGTGGTGTTTATTACTTAAGAAAGTCGTTTTGACAAAGATATGGATCTCTATTCTTCGTCTGGCTTTGCGGTGCTTTGCACAAGGCCCAGTAAACATGCCTGGTCAAAAAGAAACTGATTCGGAGAATCTTACTTAGGAATCTTGCAAGCCATCTCCGTAAATCACATTTGAGTTATGGCATGAGTTGAAATGTTTCTGCTTTAAACGAAAAAGGTATAAAGTATAAACTAACTTATGTGATGATTCTGAGCTTGATGCCGTTTTCCGAATAACTTCCCTGTTGCCTGTAATAAGTTACGAAACCCCGGAAACATGCAACAAATACACATTTACAAGATTTGTCGAAAACAGTGACGCCAGTCGCCCATAATACTTCAAATGTATTTTGGCATAACATTTGCTTGCAAATATTTTATATTTCGAACTCCGACACATGTTTGAAAATCATACATTTATAAATTGAGAGGTCTGTATCTGCGTTTTAAGAAATATTTGTGCAGTCAATTACTATTTATACATGTTCAAGTTTTAGAAATGTGGAGCAGAAGACTATTTAGAAAGATGAAAGCAAACATATCAAATGTGACTTACTTTTAGCTATGCACTTAGTTTAATATCAGCTTTTGTATAAATATCGCAAGCGTGAATGGCCTGCATAGAGTCCAAGTAATGATATTACCTAGTTTTGTAAAACCTGCGTGTAGCAAAAGAAACACTCCACAATTAATTTCAGGATAACTTCGTTGACTTGCTTATTACCAACCATATAGGACACACAGGTTTATCTTTTTAGCCATGCACATTTATTTATTTGTACTATTGTAGTATTATATTAATGACAATGTAAGTGAATGTGAAATTGTTCTGAGAAGAGGAGCAATCAGGAGTAATGAAACTTGCATACACTTTATAGTATCTTTTAAGATAATGCAATCTACTGCAGCATCCCTTGTATTGCAAATTGCAATTGCAGGAACGCCTTGAGAAGTAAGGAATCTCATTTCCGCCAGTCTCATTCTTCGGTAACGGGACTTAACCAAATATTGAAAGAAGTAGTGTACCAAATAATTTTACACAGAAAGTTGCGCAAGCTTTCTCGTTTGCAAGATGCTCTGCATCTGTTTTATAATCAACAGAAGAATGGAAGAACTTAAGGAACATATTTTTATGCAGGATTACTTACTCGCATTTATAAACGCCCTAATTTTTAGTTTTAATACTCACTTATAATAAGAGGGAGAAATAAGTACCAAATCGAACTTCAAATTAATCAAGTTTCTTTCTTTCCGGATGTATTATCACAATAATAAGAATATTACAGCTAATTTCTGAAAGCAGGCTAATAATTTGTTATGAGATTGTTGCAAAGCTAATTCTGATACTCTCAGCTTATAGAGGCATACGTTTCAAATCTGCAAGTCAAATCTTATAATACCAATTAACCAAGCACTTCTTCGTGGTGTCATCAATCTTTTCATTTTCTTCGTTTCTCTGCAGTCTACACTCTACAGTAAATTATCTACCTACGATACGTCGGCTGCCAATGCTTGCATAATTTTGTCCTGTCGCAGCTAGTTGACTCGGCAATTATGCAATTTAATTTAACCCTTAAACCTTCTTATTTGGACCCTTTAGATTTCTCCTCTACTGCTTCTTCTATTCATATTACATTGGTCTATCCAGATCAATGCTGAGAAATAATATTTATTGGGAAACTCTCACGATTGACTTTATCTAAGACTGTCCAATTTGATGAGTCATCCATAGTACCTCAATCCCAAAGGTTTTTAACTACTAATAAATTATTATGATCGTTTTTGCTCCACGGCCAATAATACGCTCAGTTAACTATTCCTTGTAGGTTTGCTACGTAGAATTTTGAATTTGTATCAGAACACTTGCTGGATTTCCAAATTATTCAAAATGAATATTGACGGGGAAGACAATCTCGATTGTTAGATTTACAGCCTTTCATACTTTCATCTAACAAAATATTCTGATTTTCATTTGTCTGATGAGAAAACTCAGCTAAGCTAACTATGTCAATTTCTTTGTATGATTAATTAGCATTCTATATTAATAAAAAAATCTACCAGCATACAATTTTATTCTGTAATTTTCACCAAAATTTCCGGCAATTTCTACTTACTAACCTACACTACTATTTATACTACTAGAAACAGCACACGTACCCCTACTCGTAATAAATATATCTATAACAGTTCATCGACGGAAAAAGATGCAAGCGTTTTTTGGAACCTACTGATTGGGTGAACCCCCAAATCTACTGATCGTAAATTAATTAACCCATCGGAATACAGAAAATTCATAGTAGCATTAGTAACATGCTTATAAGTTGACATAAAATCGAATAACATTAATGGCGAATCTATTACCGTCTCAGGCCGTCAAACTAATGAAATTGAGAAATATATTTTTGTCGTAAACCCACTTACTTTACCACACACCGTTACAGTCGTATCTGATAATAGTGATAATCAAAGTTCGTGCTGCATTTCAATTTGAATTTTAAATTACTGGTTTGCAAGGAACAGTAGCAAAGAAATTTTTTTCTTATCCTGCTCACAACATGCTATTTCGCGAAATTGACCTTCCACCACTAAACTAAATCTGCTTTCAATCCAATTTTTCTGCATAATTCCAACTATTTCCGCGATTATAAGAGACTTGTTTGATAGTAAATTTAATGTGAACTGTGGGCTAAATCGCCTCATTGACCGAATCATCATCCGTCATCCGGTTTTAAGTATATACAAAATAATATTTCTTTACTCTTTGTGGAAAGCCTGGAACACAAATAATAGATCAGAAAAAAGAGCCAAGCAAAAATTCAATTTTGTTTTCGAACGAAATAATTCGTTAAAATCAGCATCAAAATCAACTTGTCAGCAGCGTCTTTTATTAAATATTAAGATTTATTCTCCATCCACTCGAACCTTTGACTATTAATTAACGGTGGAACTTATTGAATACACGTGAATTAAATGTATGATTCAAAATTGCGATAGGTTTTAATTGGCCATGTGCTTTTTTAGTGCATTGGAATTCCTTGTACAAACATGTTTAAGTCATTCATGTTTAATTTTATAATTACGAGTAGCATTCCACAGAATCTAAGACTGCTGGATTGAATACTACTGTGACTACCTCATTATCATAATTTTTAAGACAATCGTGACCGAATGTAAATGCCTCTGCATGCGTGATTCAAACCTTTTTACAGCTAAACAAGCTTCTGTAAGTCGGTAATTTTTACTATTAAAATATACAACTATATACATGAATATATTATATTTCAGACGTTATGAACCGGATACTACAAAATATAGGGTGAACCAGAAATAGATATGTGGAGAAGCCTCTTCCCCATAAGCAATAGCATGGTGAAATTGAAGTAGTTATGGGAATACATATCTATTTCTGGTTCACCCTGTATT
>Ga0194135_10000222_pt1 | contig 33361 bp, 21 predicted proteins | sample LitLau_LLRF_2013_FD_134024 | JGI IMG/M metagenome (GOLD analysis project Ga0194135, IMG submission 134024) | Freshwater sediment microbial communities in response to fracking from North America - Little Laurel Run_MetaG_LLRF_2013 (version 2) | ecosystem: Environmental > Aquatic > Freshwater >... | reverse complement strand
TATTTCATTCAATCTTCGGTTGAAATAAATATTGTTGTCGGTAATACATCAAATAAAACATTGACTCCTGGATTTAATGTAGGTATATGATATGGTGGGAGTTACAACGGTGAAGAGATGAACTTTTATTCCATTTATATAAAATCGTTAAAGATCAAAGGGACTGACACGACAGCATTCGGAAGCGGCGAGACAGAATATTGCGCTATTAGTTCCTGTGCATTGAAAATGAGGTGGTGATGATGATTCATATACACCTGAATTTTCCTCCCTGCCTTTTTGCCAGTCTTCATTCCGATGTTGTGACAATGGAATGGAAGGGTGAGTGATTCATAAAGGTATGACACGACACGACGACACGAGTGACTCTCCAGTGTAAATGGAACTTGACACTGCTGTAATAAAGGCTTGTCGGAAATATCACAGCAGACCTGCTTTCTACTTTCTTCTTTCTACTACACACTCCATCACAACAATATCTATCCAAATGATTCGAGAGAACTCAATTACTCACGCACATGTCATCCTCGGCTTACTCAGCAGCAGCATTCTTATTTGATAGATGTGGACGGGATTCTACAGCAGTAGCAGTAGCAGTGTCTCTACTGTCTCTCTCGTTTCTTACCTTGACTCTGTGCTGAAGAAAACGCACTCAACCGTGAACTGATGATTCTTTATGAAAAGATTAACTCATTTCATCGTTAGTCTCTAGCTATTACAAATTCTTGTATTACAAAGTTTTAAGAGGTTTGTCTTCATTCATCGGTTAACGTAAAATAAATGAATAGTTTGCTCTTGAATAATGAAGAAAGTGAAGGGTGAAGTTTCGCGAATCTCTCAAGTTCATCCTTCACTTTCTCTGATAACTCAAACCATTTCTGTAATTACTAACTACGAGCCAAGAAGCATTTGTTCACAAATTCACAAGTATGAAGTCCATGTATAGTAGCTGGATTATTTTTAGTACTCCTTTCACAGTATTCCAAAAGGAAGGTGTACAAATCAATTACGAATGCACGGCTAAGTGATCGTCTTTCACAGATTAAGAACTTAGAGTCTGTTTCACAAAGAAGTGAATGCAGAACTGAAGGACCCTCTCTGACTAATTCCTACAATGTTTCTCCCTTTCTCCCTCCCGTACATAATGAAAAGTTGACTGAAGAGCGCAAAGTAATTTGTTAATGAACTTTCCCCTACTACTAACGAATACTTGGCTAGTGAAATAGCACAGACCACCATGTCGAATTGTGTGCAAGTGCACCTTAAGATATAGTCTAGTGAAATGCATGGAATGAGAGACGTGAGTTTTAATGGAAAAGGGCGGTTAGTTATCGAATGAGGTTTTTGAGGTAATGCCGTCTCATTTGTTCTCCCCAAAGTGCAATTCCAAAAAGGAAAAGACAAACTCTGTAAAGTGAAAGGCGGTGACGACAACATTTGATACTGAGAAAGTACTATATTGCAGTATGTATTCTACATTCAAGACAAATGTTAGTCTTGATGATCGAGGTAAGCAATAAAGGGGCACAAATAATTGTACGAGTTTGTTTGCATCAATTATTTACAGGGTTGTTGGAGGCTCTGAATAAAAGGAGAGGTGGATCTACTTGCGACTAATAAAGAGAGTAACATATTTCTATTTCTCCTTTGAAGGTGACACCCTTCTCTTCGTGGAAATACGTGTTCACTCTCTTGAGCACTGTGATGCAGGAAATCGGATAAATTATTCCAGCCTTATAGTATACTGAAGTATTATAGTGACCATACATCGCACTATAATTTCAATCTGATGCCTCTGTAGATTTTAGGTGGAATCTCGAAAATGAAACCGTTATATAGTTAGGTAAATATAGTTAGGTTTACAACATTCACAAACCTCAAAACTTCCATGTTACATGTTACAAACAATCAATAAACTTTATTTCCTTCATAATTATAATCCGCTTTAGATGACATGAGGTATTTCGATTGGTTTTTAGTTACTTACACACCTTTTTAATTAGATAATTTAAGTGTGGGATTTTAGAAGTATATTATTTTTGTGACAACAAGTTTACATGTAGAATTCGCAAATACTGTTAAAATGTAACAGAAAGAAACATGTAAATATTTACGACCGTCGCCACATTTATATAGTACAGTTAGGCAGTATAAATTAATGGCATTGAAAGTCCCAATTATTTATCCTGCACATACTAAGATTTTAAAGTTAGTTTAGATATTAAAGTTTGGATTCTAAATTACTAACAATAAATACATATCATAAAAGTTGTACTAGAAACAGTCTGGTTTATAATGCCTTACATGATTATGACTTCTAACATTTTTGAAAACAGTTATATATTGGGTGGAACACACATAGAAATGGTTAGACACTATTCTACAGCTAGGAAAGTAAGTCTTTTGCGACTACCCATATCACCTATGTTTAAAGATACAAATTTTGACGCAGCTACCGGAATAATTTAAACCTCTCGGATTCCGAAGTCACCGGGTTTTATCTTATAATTACTTTTTAGGTAACATCAATTACTCTTGCTTACTATATGAAGTAAAAATTCTAGAAACTTTACAAATAAGTAGCTTATTAAAACTTGCCATACAACAACTTTGGGTATCAATGGACTAGTAAATTCTTCTGCTGTAAAAACAACTTAAAAATTATTTAACTTTTCTAAATATGTTTAACTCTAAACATTTATTTGGTATGCCTTGCGAATAGAACAACAAACTTGTGTGAATAGAACTGCGTTAATTCTAATTAATACAAAGGGAATTACGACTTCATAGAGGTAAATAATCAATACAATTGTACACAAGTCACAAGCAAAAGTATCCTATCTATAAGAATGTATGTGTTATTTATTCGAACGAAATTTCAACGAATAATCGTAATTTAAACTGAAGTGTGTGAAAGTAGGTTGGATGGAAACTTTCACCAAATGTGACACTGTTGTGCTACTATTCTCGTTTCTTCAAGAAGTTGCTCCAACGAACGGTAAGATGAGTTTCCTATCGTCTGCATCTCGTGCCATTTTCTGTGAGTGCTGGAGCATCCATAGCAGTGTGAAGTGTAACGGTAACATTACAATTGAGACTGACAGCTGGATAAAAGACGCCGTATAAACTGGTGAAAGCTTCTGGACCCTGATGGACAAGTCATAAAAAAGAAATGAGTATAAGTGACATCCTTTTCGAAGGAAGTGTATTGTGTGAATTATAGACGCGCGCTTGTGTACCAGTGTGCACTAAACTACCAAGAAGTTGTTGTAATAGTAAAAAGATAAGTTCAGTGAAGTTGAAAAGCAATATATGCAGCAGCAGTGTATTACACAAGCATACATATCTTTGGCTTGACTAGAGAAACTCTTAAAACTCACTGGAGGGTGGACTGCTGCACACAATCAATTTATTATTACAGAATAAGGGCAACTGTCACTTACTTGTTGTTGATCATTGACAAAAAATGTAATCTGGCGTCTGTCCAGATCTAAAAGAATTCCAACAGTTGAGCCAGGCCCGATTCCACCGTCTGTTCTACACGAATGGACACCACAATGTATGAACCACGACCTTTGGTGATCAATGTACATCCCCCACCCTTTGTCGTCTTTTCCTGTGGAACAAAGAACCCTAAATTAACTTTTCATCAAGACAAATATGATAAATATTGACCAGGTTTCTCAGGGTATAAGAGAGGAAGAAAAGGACATAAAATGATTCAAGTTGAAAAGCACTACATTGTGTCTTTGTAACGCATCCGTTCTCGGATTTGTGTGACCTATTTAAGAAGCCTCCTTCTAAGCAAAGCCATATACATAACATGCAACGGTGCTCCACTTCCAACATCAGATTGTTTGCAAGTTGGAGAATAGCAAATCCAGAAATCTTGAGTCTTTCGTGGGCTTCAGCAGACATGCACATAATTTCGTGACTGCAGGACTTCCGAAGTAACAGTTTTCTTTGTTTGAACAAACAGCGAGACTTTGCCAGTCAGTTCATTTATTGCATGGAGAAAGTTTGTGGGAGAGCGAAGAGCAAGGAAATCAAAGTACGAACTTTCTCATCAAACTCATAATAATAATTGCGAAAAGACTTACCCAGCATTTCATCTTTGGCAACATCAATTCTTGCAACTCCAAAGGAGGGATCAGCACTAGCGTCGTATTTGTCTATGGTGTACTCCCAGTAATGAATTCCTCTGGCGAATCCCACACTTCCGAGGACAACACGAGGCTCATAAGAGTCTGAAGTTGCTGTCATGTTCTCATTCAACAGCCGAACACCGTGAGTTATCAGACTTGGGTCGAATGTAAACCAAGCGACTGTAACAAACAAACATTATTTCCAGTCAAAACTTTTTTTCATGAAGTTCCGGAGTGCAGATTGTGATGATAACTATTAGCTATCACGTATTATCGTGCTGATAATGCATGTCCAGCTTTGAGTAGCAACCACCAAAAAGTGTGGGTGGAATATTCCACATCATGTACATAGGGTCACTCTGTCCACCCACGCATATTCACTTAACGTAGTATTATCACGGTAGATCGCATTCATATATGTATAAGAATCTGGTCACGTCATCCCATTTCCATCACCTGTAGACTTCCTGAATTCAATCCCAAAGAATGTATGAAGTGAAGAAAATGCAGACAGTTATTTTTCTAACTGAATTGAACATGAGAGACGAAGCTAATAAAAATAAAAGGTTCGTGCTATATATGATCACCAGAAAGTAGACGAAGAACTTTCATTCCCTCTCTCAACAAATGCTGCGGCTAGGGATTTTTGTAATGGCAAACAGGTACCCTTGAACTCAACGATATATCATATGAACCAAGTTAGGTAACGGTAAAATCGATCCTGCCCATGTACTACTACTACAGATGGTAGGGAAATACGCAATCAGGTTTCTATCTCACGGGAAGAGAAAGCGAATATAAGAGAAATATATAGGGAAGTAAGCCATTACCTCAGAACGGTTAATTAGCACCAAAGAGGAAAGTAAATTGGAGGGTTTTAGCGTATTGACACTTATCTGAACTTACTTTCCTGGATTTCCTGAGCCACTGACTGACTTAAGCCTTAAAACCTCCGCGAGTATACACACTAATATATAGGAGATATATGGTTATGTATCCATAATAATATATGTATCTCATTTCAGCTTAAAAGCACTTATGGCTTTATGCAAGTGCCACTCCCAGCTACTAATAGTTCACCAGCACAAACCCTTCATCATCATTATTCTTCTATTTATCCTCCGGAGTAGTTTGAGCTCAACGGTTCACAATCAACTCCAGGTGTTTCATTCTCTAACTATATAGTACATCTCTCGTAATTTTTCATTTGCACTTCTTTCCCCTGCACACACACTTCCGCATTATCCTTTCCTGGTTGAACCAATTTACGTCGGCTGCGCTACACGACTACTACTACTCCTATGAATACGTTGTATACTTTGTTGTACTCTAAATAGCTTGATTTATTGATCTAAATTGTACCTCAAGCTAAACAATCACCAATTTGAATTAAAGCAATGTATATCCTGCGTTTGATCCCAGCTGAGATAAATCCACTGGTACTTACCCATATGCTCATCTCCTTAAATTGGTAGATATTTCATTACCTCAGGACATTTGTGCTTGGCTAATCACAACTTTCACGTTACTTTGAACCTGTCCTCTGTTTACAATATACTGAGGAGAGAGAGAGTTCCTCATGTCAGCTTTATATACACCACTGATAATGCGAGGAGGAAACCAACCTTATGTAATCTCGTACAGTTTAAAGCAATCTCCGGTTATGGACGTATTTTAAATGACATCAATCCCCAGACAATCAACATTGTTGCCCAAACAGTCCATAATGTCAGAGGTTATTGCACATTACTTTAAATTATGATCTGCCAGGTGGTACTTATTTCAACTTTCATGCATGCAGGGACTATTCCTAAACATATTCAATGTGTTATGCTGAATAAAAATAAAAAAACTCGGGGTAAGTCATATTCCGTTGAATTATGAAATCGACGTGTAAACATGTTATTATCAGGGATGTAAGTAAACGGAGCGATACCTAATAAATTGCCCTTAGGGCGCTTATCTCTTTTAAAAAGGTATTTTGCACAAATACACGTCTCATAACTTCCGAATATTTCCCTCATCAACTGTGAAATGTATTATTATGTACACTGCATGTAACTCTGAAGATAAGGTTAAAGAAATACTTTGCAGGAATGAATTAAATTAAACTCTCCCTGAGGAAAGAACTGTTTGTGTGTTCCGTCAATACACTTTGACTTTTAGCAAAAGTTGAAACCCCATTTCATATTCATACTACTACGATGGTGCATATTAAAAATTGTTCTGTACGATCCGTGCACATACAGACATATTCAGAGTTACACTATATTTTCAGACGAAAGCACAACTCACAATAACATATAGTAATCTTGTTAGTTATTATACATTAAGCTATTTACCTTCAGCCGTCTGTAAACTGATCGTATCTGAGTATCCACCCTCTCCAGTGCTGTTGAATGCTCTGACGCGTGCATTGTACAAAGAGTTGAAGTGGAGTCCATCCACTGTGCATATTGTTTCTTTCCCACAGTACACTTCCTGTTAGAGGGTCAAATAATAAATATATTTCAATAAATACAATTTCAGATAATACGTACTTGCTTCACCGCATTCATTTAATCATTACTCTGTCAGTTGATTTCATTTCACTCAACTTCTTTTAAGCTAATATGCATTCATTTTGTTCACATCCTATGAGAGGTTCAATCCTGTAATCAATACACAGGAGCAGTGTCTACGGCAGTATATAACCAGCCCAAAACTTATCACTGTACTGTATACGGAATGAATAAATGATTGCACGGAGGAAATTCAATTTAGTGTCAACTCATCTCATCAGCCAAGTTTTGAATTATAATAAGAACTCTTGAGTCATTTCCGAAAGTGATAATCTCACGATAAGTAGCCATTATGTGATATGCATAGCGTCGTTCCTGACACACTGCTCCCCAATGTTATTGTGCTTGCATCATGTGGACGTAATCCACCATGGTGGTGGTGTATATATATTTTGTGCTTCACATTTTGTATCAGATGAGAGGGTGTATATATATAATGCATATATCAGGCACCATTAAAAGTTTGTATGAAAAAGTGAGTGAATCCAATCTTTCAGGACCACTCTCAAGGATATACATATATATTTTCGAGTTTGCGTTTCAAACTATTCTGGTAGATTATAAAGCATTGACCCAACTCCATTTAGTAAGATGGGAAAATCTATAAAGGACGCTATCTTGAGTAGGAAGTCATATCCTATTGAATGAAATTTACATTCAATGTATCGTGAAGCATTTCAGGAGAAAGTGTACAAGAAGCAGTTGATACAACCTCAGAGGAAGAAAGTATAAGCCGGAGAAAGTATCAAAAGAAAGTAACCATCCCATGTATACATACTCATCCCCTGTGGAAGTTGACTTGTGGGAATCAATTCTAAATTAAGTAGGCTATAGGTTCAAAGTGTGAGTTGAGCTTTCACTCACAGTCGCTCACTTACACACACACACACACATATATTATTATATATATATAGCCCTAGGGATGAGATAAAGACCGAAAATTGGAGCTAAAGTAACATAATCTAAATTCAATCTGAAGAAACTCGGTTGAACTTACGCATAACCTCCTCGGTATTCCTTTCACCCTACACCTATAGCTATATATAAGTTATAAGCCTCGAGCAACCCGTGGCTTCTGTGTTTGGTAAATATTTTCAGATACTTTCATCCATGCGTTAACGATGGCGAAGACGAGCAAAAGGGCTTCAGGCCAAAAACGAATCTTTTGTACATTGTATCAGCTTGCATTACACCATAGACTAAGAAGTGAGAGCCTGCTAAGTCTATGACATTACACTAACTATAAGAGATCCATGCTTACATGATCTTCCTGAACTTTGGTTCTTCTACAAGGAGAGTTCCAACACACAGAGAGGAAAGGAAGTCTCTCCAACAGCGTTAAGCTCGCAGCCTACGGTATAAAATCTGGATACATGAATACTTAATACTCGTTAGTCGCGTGGATGTTCAACTTAATCCTTATACTATCTTGGATGGAAAATCCACCTTGATTTTCTAAATATTGTGCTATACCGTGTATAGTGTTGTAAATTAGATCTACGTGCATGGAATCGACATGATGCATATGTTAAACATGTATTTTTAAATATATTCTAGACAAGTGTATGATAAAAAAGTAAAAAGTATAGTAACAAAAAGTAGGAAGTGTATAGTGAAAGTCAAGAAGGATATAGATGGTGGTGGCAGTCTTGCTTTCCTGTGAAATTGAGCTGATAACCTTTGTGTAGAAGAAATCATTAGAAATGATATGCAAATGGTTGTGTGTGTGTCATGTTGATGTTTTGATTACTTAAGCGAGTCACGTGTGTGTGTAAGCGTGTGCGTGGCTGATGAGAAATTACTCAAGATGAGAGATAAGCAGTTTTACTACACCACGTTTGTATGTATTTGTTTTTTCGACATCTGCTCCTGGTGTTTTCACGCCCTTATGCATTTTATCCCCATTAAGCAAGGGGAAGAATGATGGTTTGCTTGAGACGAAAAGACACCTCGAAAATTGATGACAAATTGAGAAATTGACCAGAGGGAACAGAAGTAGAAAGTGTGAAGAGAAAAACTAGGTCCTTTCATGGAACGGCAGTTTGTTGGGTGGAATTGGTGGTAGTCTATAAGGATGAAGGAAGGAAAGAAGTTCCTGCGTCAAGTTGAGACGGATTATTCTTTATCTTTTCGTCTACTTAAGGCAACTACTACATATACACTCACTATCAACTATCGCAGACAAGCTGGAATCAGTGAATTAGTCTGATACTCACGAAGAAGAAGCCGAGGTGGAGAGTGAATTCACTTGAAGAATAGAAGAAGAGCTTAAAGAAGGACAAGGACACACACAAGATATACCACAAAAGAGCTAAAGACCAAGTACAGGCCCACAAGAAATTCCATCAAAGCTGAGGAGAAGAAAGGAAAGAGTTTTGGGAAAGGAAGGAAGAGACGAAAGAATAGCAATGGACAGTGGCCGTGTCAGAGTGATGAATAGACAAAAATCAAGATTCACACCAAGCGGAAATATCTTAGGAAGAACAACTCAGCATGGCCACCACATTTATATATACACTGTCTTTCATTGGTATTTGCTTTATCACTACTACTTCACACAGACTATCATCATACAAGGCAAACTCAATTTCTTTTCAACACACACACACTCACATAGAAAACTTTCTCTTAAAAACTATTCTCACACATAAAACTTATTTTCAGCTATAAATTACTTTCTCTGCTATTTTGTTGGAAATAATACCAAGAGACATTCCACATACTCCACACAGCTATAATCGATTTGTATGCTTTAAGAACTGCGAATGGGAACTGTGTGTTGCTTTTTGTGACTCGAGTGGCTACAATCACAAACGGAAATCTTAAACTGACAAACGAGTTTACACCGTGGCGAATTAAGATTGAGTGGGTGATATAAACTAGAGAGAATGGCTGAGAGTAGGAAATGAAGTAGTTGAGGCACTAAAAACTCTTGTAATGAATTGCCAGGAAGTATATATCTATATATATTCCTCTTCTTGTGCTTCGATAAGCCGTGTAATTAACTCACAGTTGACTGTGAGTAATGTCCAGCATGTGGAGTTTCATCAGAACCTTAAAATTTACGTGTGTGTGCGTTAAACAAGAATCATCATCTTATTACCCGGAATGCGCCACCAGCTCCATCATCCAATTCCAAGACGTAGCCTTCCACAAAAGATGTCTGAGGAGGCTGCCAAGCAATTGTTACACTGTTGTTTTCAGCACTGCATTCTTCTGGAATGAGCATAACTGGTCCAGGAGCTATAGATCATTATTAAAGACATGGATTAATACAACTTTCCAATAAACAAGCGTAGAATATTTTGTCGTTTGAATTTAAAATGAATATGGAACTGAAAGATGAATTGTTTGTGCAGCGCAATTGATCCAGGTATACAGCTTTTTAGAAAGAAAGAAGCAGATTTGGAAATAGAGAAGCCATATTTCACTGTATTGTACTGGGCAGCTTATTTAGTTTTTAAATTTCATTTTACCTCAAGTAAATGACAACCCGAGTAAGTGACTGAGCGACGAGCATGTCCGCAAATCTCACTTGACAATAAGTCTATAACTTGTCTTCTTGAGAAGATTAGCCCCAAGCAAAGATTGCTTAGTTTGAAATTTTGGAAAGCCTAACTTTAGATTCACCTCCAAAAAGCCTTGTCACACCCTTTGTCAAACTCACTCGTCATAATGCAGAACCCAAAATCCCGAACCTCTTATCTTGTCATATGCAAAATACATAAACATTAAAGGAGAAAGTTTAGTTGGCTTAATTCCTCTTAAACGCATCAGAACAAGTGTATCCAAACCACTTGCTTATAGTCGAATGAAAGTCTGGAAAACTAAAAGTACCATTTCGTAGAAGGACAAACATCATTTCAAGCAGTAACAAGCGTCACTTCATTTTCGTTTGTTTTTGCTGTGGAGATCTTTAAAACACTTCCGTCAAGACTTGACGCGTGTGTATGCTAAGGCGAAAGTAAATGCGTAAAAACGACCAAGTCTTTTTGCCTTCATCTCGTTACTTTTCAACTAGAATTGTTTGTACAGTCAACCCAGTTTGAGCGAAGAAGCTCTTTCAACTTTCCTTACAGGCTCAAGAGTTTTACTCGTCTTGAAACAACTTTTCTCTCCTGCTATACTATAACTGCCTATTCACATGCAATGACATTTCTCTCACTTCGGGAGTCTACACAGTCTACACCGTGAATACCGTGATAGTAGTGTGATGATGTTGGAACCGGTTGGATAGAAAGAATAAATGTCTATCCTTATAATGTCTTAAGGGAAATATAAACTCTTTTGTTCCTCGGAGCTTTCCTTTCTTTACTGACATGGTGTGTGCTTCACGCTTTCAGTAACTATATTGTAGTGCAAAACATCTTTTGAAAATCCTCCGCACACGATGAAACTTCTGGCAAAATCCATGCAAATTTAACTTTGTAAAACTTAACCAAGTCCTCAGCAAAACTTAAAACTTCTTATTATCCACTTACTTAAGCGTTCACACTGGATGAGATTAGTTATGTGTGTTTTGCCACAACGGAGGAACTCAGAAGAGAAAGTCTTATTTGTGTTTATATTTAAACTGGATAACCTCAGCACTAATTAGGACTACTACTACCTAGAATTGAACTTTCCTGTAAGCAAAACAATTTTGCTCTTATCATCACCATCAGTCTGTCCTTGTTGCTCAAACCTAATGCACAACCAACTAACTAATAAGTAAGTAGACTTGTGCCTAGTATTATATTGTTGTTTGAACTGGCAGAGTTATTTGCAAACTTTCTATTCTAAATTCCTAGAAAAGTTTTAAATTGCCATACGATGCGAAATAAAATAATAAAGCAAGACAAATCCCCTTTTTGAAAATAGCCATATCGAATTCCTTAGGAAAGGAGTGGAAAATGATCCAAGAAGTCTTGAAGTAAACAAAAGAGACTGGAGAAAAGTTTTCAAACTGACTTATTTAAAGACCACTGATGCTGACGCGTGCTTTCTCGTTTAACTCTCTCTCCCTCTTCCATGTCTTTTCAGTCGCTCAACAAGGCTAGGGTCAAATTTATGAAGAGAGATCCTTCTCTTTTGTAGATTGCGAAACAATCGTAAATATAAACACTACAAAAAGCCCTGCCTGTAGCTATTTAAGTCTACAGGACTACTAATGTAATACTATATTCCACATACATCTACACACACATCGCGTACACTTTAAGCATCCTCTCCAGCAGGAACATTTCGCAACAGTCAAAGAAAAAATTTACGCAATATTTCTTTGTGAATTACATAAGTCTATAAGGATGTATATTATTATTGACCCAAAAGTAAAAGTTTCTCGGGAAGTTTAGAACTCCAGAAACTAACTAAGATGTCATTTTGAATGTTTAAAACATAAAAGAAGAAGAGAGTCTGAAAGAATTCATTTGGCAATTCCCATTCGTATTCTGCAAGGGAATATTTGAAGAAGAATGAATGTAACGTAGTAGAAAGTTCATTTATTTTCATCAGTTGATATGTTCTGCTCTATTTCTCTTCTTTTGTGTTGTGTTTTTCCGTGTCACAGTTCCTTACTACTCAACCTAGTAGAACAGACAGATTCGGAAGAAATCTCATTACGAAGCCTTCAAACGACAACAACGAGGCAGCAGATGAGAGACCGTTCGATTGTGTTTGAGCTTGATGAGACTTTATTACTCGCGAGCATCAATCCTTATCCCGCAGAAGATGACTAGGCAATCCATAAATTATTCAAACGAGATTGAAGGAAATCATGGATGTCAAGTTAAGTCCATAATTTATACTGAATGAGACTGTGAAGAAAGGAATGTTGGAGTTGGAGTTGATGCAACACTACATATAGACGATTCTTCAGCAGACGTTGAGCTGGAGTTCTTGGGTTCCACACTATACATGGTACTACCCTCCTTGTCACTGGTACTGGTCGTGACAAGTATTTAAGATAGAATGGTTCGGAGTCATTATTAAGCTACCCTCCACCCTCAATTCTCTCCAGGATCATTAATCTATTATCTTCTGACATGAAGAGATTGTGAATTATTCAATTAAGACACACTAGCTTAGCTCAGTTTCTTCCTGGCCATGAAATTGTTCCTCGTCTAGCATGGAGTGTAGAATACAGATGACTCATTTACTTAGCGTTGAAATCTCCCTAGTTGAAAATCTGCCATATCCCCTCCTGGATTGAATATTATTACTACTTTGTTCTTTACGTGGTGCAACAGGCATATATTTGGATAGAAAATATTTACTAATTGATTATGTGAATTGTTAAGAGATGTGTGAGGTATCAAAACACTTCTGAAATTATTTCTCTCTAACAACCACTAAGGTTGTGTTCTTGAGTTCAACCTATAGCCTTTTGTCTTGATAAGTTTTTTTTATTTTAAAGAATTAATAAGATTACTATTGCTCGAGTTGGAAACAAAGTTGCATCTAAACAGATGAGTGCAGACTGTTATTGATTCATGCATTCCCAGAAGATGAAACTACAAGAATTTAATTTACTTCTGCAGAATCCAATACATTATTGCAAACGCGTGTGCTGCATTGGCTGCAGCTCTTCTCTTGGATTACTCTATAAACATTCTACATGCATATCGTATTTTCAGGGATAAATCTAACTCTAAGATACAGCTCAGAGAATGTCTCAGTGATTGCTATTCATTCGTCTTGAGTTGCACTTTACCTAATGTCACAATAGTATCTAACTAATTTTCCATCTCACCAAGTTCGCTCATTTAATCTATGAAGATAAGGCTAGTGTACAAAAAGCGTACAAGGTGATCTGAACAATCGACTCCAGCCTATACTATACATTTATACATATATATATATACTCTCATTTGCCATCCACCCCATCAATTTTTATTACCTCGACATTCCCTTAAAAACTCGCAATGCCTACGTCTTCAACGCTACTGTCGTTGAAAAATCACTCCTACTCTCAATGAAGACTTGCTTCAATTATAATTATAACTGACTTTCATGCTTCTGCCTTCTTCTTCCTTATCCGCCTAATGTCAATTTACATCAGTACGAACTAGTCTGTGTGCTTTCCCCTCACGCACGCACACACCAAGATGCTCTTTAGTTGGTCTCACACAGAAAAAACTCGCTGTAATTTCTCTTCTCGTTAAATCTGTAAAAATGCTCCCCTCGCAGTTTATAAGCAGAGTGTGTACCACAGGACACACAGAGGAAGTTAAATTACACTGACATTTGTAATGTAATTGTCTGTCACTACTTTCTCCCTAACTGAAAGTATCTTACGCTTCTTACACTTTAAATTACCAGTAGACGACACAGCTATGCCTAACTAAAGCATCCCTTGGTACTAACTAACTCGCTTATCTGCATATTTTCCTCGCGTCGCATGCACACCATAAGATTAAATTTTTAAAGATAACATCACAGAATGTTGAATAGTTACCGCTTGTGCGTCATGTCTTCCCATTTCAAGCCTAAGCAAATAGGAACTCATGCAAGATTTCGCTTAGTGCACCCGATGTGTCTGAATTAATTCGTAGAATCCCATGGAATTAATTAGAGCTACTTTGGTTTTCTTGATCACAAAGTCAGAGGCTCTATAAAGCAGGAACAGCACGCTTAAATAAATATGCATGTATATGTACAGGCATCATAAACGCATGAGAGACGTCTTCGAGCTAAGTAGTTCCTCGAAGTCAACACATTAGCATAGTTAATAGATCTCCATAATGCAGAAAAGTGAAGACGTGATGAATTTATCATTTATTAATTACCATGTCAGAGATTTGGGATATTTGACGAGAAGTGCAAGTGAAAGTAAATCAGACATTGAGTACTTCTACATAACTTTAGTAATTATTAAGCAGCGCTTTGAGCTTTCCTCGTGAGTTTGCTAAATGCTAAATGTGTATCTTGCGAGTGCTGTAGTTTTAGTATATGGTGGTGCACACAGAAGCAAACAAGACAGATAATGAGTAAAGAGTTTGGAATACCTGCTGGCTTCCTTTCCTCGCCGTCTTTGGCAGCTTTAATTAAGACAAGATAAATTATTTGTAAGTTGAGATCATCCAATTCTGCTTAATTATGTTGATATTTGGAGAAAGCGAGAGAACACTCTTCATTATTTAAAAGAGTTGCAATGCGGAGAGATTTATGTTAAATAAAGCTGAAATTTTGCCTGTGTAAACACACTTTACGTAGATAGCAATATGCAAAGCAACATTATATGTATATAGGAAGGATTGAAACAAGAGACTTTTTACATTTGTGTAATATGAAACCAGGGAAAACGCTCTCTCTATCTCTCTACTCTCAAGTAAAACTCAAATAGAATCCTGGAAATTAGGTAAACACTTTGGCGAATGAGATCAAAAACATCAAAGAAATTGGAGTATGAATACATGGCGGTATTGTTATTGGATTCAGGTTAATTCACTGTATATACAGACAACATAGAAGTGGCTTTCATTAATTAAAACGGGATGTGGAGAGCTACCTACTAACGTAAGAGAATCCGATACGAAATCTCATTGATGTCGATTTCTATTCTAAAAATAATCTTCAAGCGTTTAAGGTTTGATAGAAATATGAGATCTTCGGAAGGTATAAAGTATACATATGGCGCTCTTTTAAGCTGAGCCTTGGTTTAATAATAATGCTGAATGCAGAATGTTCAAAAAGTAAATTAATTCTTTGCGAATATCCGTGTCGTGTGTGTTACTTAACATGAGCAGACATTTATTTTGATAAATTTTTAAAGTAAAAAATAGGTAACATAACGGGCTCAGTAGGAATACAAATGTCCTGCTAAATAACAAATGACTTGATCTTAAATATGTCATGAATAGCAAAGTACACAAAGACGGGACAAGAATAAGAAAGTATTTTGATTAGGACGAGAATGAAGAGACAGAGAGTAAGAAGCCATGTTGCTTCTTTAGTGCAACGACTTCAATGTGCAATGCAAATGAGCGAAAATGTCTTGAAAAGCATGCCATCATAATAATCTCAGTCGAGGAGAAGTTTCACTTTTTTAAGATAGGCCATCAGCAAAATTGCGTTGTTCATGTCAAGCTTTTGAAAATTAGCCAAATACTTGAAAGACTTAAAGAACATGCCTAGAGATCCATATACAAATATATATATCTATATATCTATGAGCTATACTTAAGCAAAACAACTCAAAATAAAACTCACGTTTCATCTGAATGAAGTTTAGCTGACGAATGGCGTGGAGTACACTTCGGTCATCCAATGTCAAGTCAAAATCAGGATTGAACATTTGCTGGGACGAGTAAGCATTGGATGATGAGGTGTTTCGTCCCGGAGATATTTGCAAGGAAGCTGATCCTCCATCTGAAGTAGAACTTGCAGAGTCGTCAGAGTCAGAAATCCAAGAACACTCCAGATTTCTCACTCTAGCCAACAACAACGATCCAATCTGGAAGATATAGAGAAAAAACAAATAAATAAATATGTCACACTTCATTCATGAAATTCAAGGTGCCTCGAACAACATGGAAAGTTTCATGTGACAACGAAGAATTAAGGGCTGTGTACTTGTGACTTGTATTTAGTAGCCGTATAATAAATTTAAGTTGCAAAAAATCTCAACACAACTTTCGCATTTGCAGAATGTAGTTAAAGGTTCGCATCCGGATGAGGAGGAGAGTCTTTCGCAATATTATATGTAGAGAAGACTACGGAATGTAGAACAAGTAGAAAAAGAAGAGACATAAAGCATAAAAGGAAATAACATGCCAGACATAAGTTAAAATATTGCTGAAGGGCTACAATAACACTTACTCATTCAATTTAATTCAATGAAAATTTGTAATGCAATCTCCGGCAATAGCCAAGACACTTTTGGGAAGGGAGAGAGCAGACATAAAATAAAACTGGTGTTATAGAATAATATCCAAGTACTATTCGTATTCTTTCTTGCGTCAGAGACGAGTGATATTGTTATATTTTGATCATAATGCCAGTAATGGCATTGAGCAACAGTAAGTAAATAGTATTTCACACTTTGAAAGTTTCAAAGTCGAGATAATATGATAAGGCTTTGCATTGGATTGCGCTTATTCCGGATACGTTTGAAACACTTTCATTCCAAAGTAGTAGTAGTATGCTTTTGGCAATGACACGACGAGAGAGTAGCAGTGGAAAAGAAGGCCGTTAAGGGTTGAAAAAAAGATCAAAAGATGAAGGAAGAAGATGTAGTATCGTATAAAATGTGAGAGAGTCAACTGCTTTCACCATAATCCGTTTTCCCATTATACTCTTTTTTATTTTATTGCACGAGTTTTCCTTCTTGTCTGGAGTTTTTGTTTCTACTAAAGACGAAATTGAACTTGCAATCTCTTTCCTTGGCTCAAAATAAACGGATATTCTATTATTAGACCTGCATATAGGCACCAACAATAGTATACTATACATATAGTTGTGTGCAGCAGTAAGTTGTAGTACTGCTTGGAGTATATTTTTTCTATTTTTTCAAAGCTGGACCACACACTACTCGTTGACATTGTTGAGTTGTCGCAACGCTTGGCCTTAAGCTCACGATAGGAAGCATACTAGAAGGAGAAGGAAAATAGTCTCTAGTAAATAACAGTTGGAGATCTGGTATATTAACATGGAATGGATTTTACTGATGCTGGAATCAGACTATTTGGATGAATCTCTGGGAAATCTCATGCAACAACGCTATGTAGTGGACTGGGATTAGAAAGCAGCTTTTGATTTATTTTCCGTTAAAGAACACAACTACTTAGGTATATGTAGATGGAAGACGAGGGAGCGATAAAACTAAATTATTATTTCATAATTCACCCATGAGATTTTTCCATGCAGTTTGAGTGCACAATTTTTGAGACCCAGACGTTTGCTCAAGCCAAAGAGTTACAAGTTATTGCCAAGTTTGGTCGCATACATTTTAAGTTGGAGATCCTTAAAGGTTACGTGTATCTAGAAACCTGGCTGGTTTTTTTAAACTACAAAGTAGACTTGAAAATTCCTCGTTTAGAAACCTCTTTCTGAAGCTTTTCTAATAATCTATTCTTTGTATTGATCGTATTGACAGCATCGTTACGTGATTGGATTCGGATGCTACTGTAAATTAGATATGAAAAAGCTTACACAAACTTCGTTGAAAATCAAATATTGGGGGATTGGAACTGAACTCTGACCACATGAAGGAGAGTAAACTTATATGACCATATAGTTGAAATAGCTCACCTGGAGGAAAGCAAGTGGATCGGTTTCCTTGAGGGCTTCAATGCAAAACTGAATGAGTGCAGTGGTTTGTTGCAGTCTTTGTCCCTGGCTGGAAACCTCAGTTTTCAAAGAACGGAGTTTGTATTCTTTTTCCTTTTGAATAAAGTTGATCAACTCTTGCTTTCTCTTCTGGAGTGACTCGATAATCGCATCCACTTGTGCTGCCACTTGGCTTTCGAGAGACACGCTGTTTTCCTGTTAATAATCAAAACCACATTTCAATATAGTCAGTTTCTTTGGTGTGATTCATGGCCTGATCTTTTAAACCCAATTCTCCTTTGTCCTTTATGTAAAACAACCTTTGGGTTCCTCAGAAGTTGTTCAACAACTAATCATTAGCTCTTTCATATATATGTTTGCACTTACGATTAGATTAATTATGACTACCCAACTTTATCAAAACTTGTGATGTACTATGCTCTATGCAAATCTAACCAATAGGGCTTCAAGAATCAAGTTTTGACTTGATCGTACATTTTGTTTTGAAAGCTTGAAGCCTCAGATTTCCTGAATCTCATTAACAAAACATGTAGACAGAACTTAAAGTCTGAAGCAGCGATTTATTCCCAGAAACATTAATTTTACCTCTCCAACAAGAAAATGTTTCATAAATCCTCAGACCAATGTCAATTACAACCTCCCAAAAATGTTTACGTGACCATAAAGTGTGTTATCGTGAATGCTCAATATAACCATTGACACCTGAACCTGAAAATCTAACTGGAAATACTTAAATGTAAAAATTCTAACAATAAGTACGTATAATTTAAAAAAGATAAGAGGGGAGAAACATTACTGTATTTGTCCAGGTAGCTGGAAAAATGTCAGGCTACAAGTGAACCGGTCCTAGTAGAATAAATAAACATAAGTACCTACCCATGCAGTACCTCTAACAGATTTCCACGAATTCATACCCCTAAAAGCTACATGAGTGGCTCAAATTATAAATAGCATAGCTGCCTTTCATATTGACAGTATATAATAGAAATCATTTCTTACAAAATGATTTCAGTTGTGCTTAAATCTTTCTTAGAGCAACACGAATTTTTGAGTTATCGAAGTTAAGCGTATTTAAAATTCACAATGCAGCAGTCCACACTCTTTCAACCAATTCAACCCGTTAGGTTTGAAACCAAAGCTACACACACAGGAGACGCTTTCGTATTCTCTGTTCCTGCAATTGAAACTCTGGTAGATTTAGCAGAGGCAGATTTATCGGCTAAAAGCAATCAGACAGATTTGAAAAAAAGAGAAATCCAATTTGTCCAAAGGAACGATGTAAGATTTTAATTACTATTTTGTAAACTTCTGATTTCATCAAAATAATAATAAGAACGATATGATTTATGAACTTTTAAAATTAATTCCAACAGGTAGGAGGCAATCAATGGGCTGTTTCATACAAAAGAGATGGGGAAGGGTCTGGAACTTTAAGTTTAGGAGTCACAAGACCTGAACATCACTTGGACTACGAAGGAGGCAACTCACCTCTTGTTTTTGGACCAGAGTTATATTGGCTTAGCAAAAACGGTTATCAACCTTGCAAAGATTATGGTAAGTTTATAAAAACTACACTATAGAAGACGAATGTAGGTACAACTCATTCAAATTATCTGAGTAATGTGTTGAACGGTTATTTTATTTAGAGGTGAAGCTAATAACATTAAGACCGGGAGATTCTAAAATTTGGGAGATTGGAAGCGTTCCTGAAGTATTTCAAAGCATCCCAAAAGGAGATTTATGGGTCAAAGTGATACTCGTGTATTACTATTGCTGCCATATGAACCCTTCCAGTCCAACGGTACATCCAATAACTTCAGAGGTAGACACGAAGACCCAGTTGACCGTGGACCTAAAGGAGCTGCTGGGCGATGGAGAATCTGCATTTTCGGACTTTCATATCAAGCATGGAGCGAAATCTTTTCATCTGCACAAAGCAATATTAGCTGGTATGTGCAAAAATTCTTTTGTATTTACATTTTGAAGTGATGCATGAGTTATTATGTTTGATCGTCTTGACTCATGCAACGAATATTTTTCATATTTTAGCCCGATGTCCAGCTTTTAAAAGAATCTTCAAAGAAAATAATGTCGCTGAGTCTGAAGTAGCCTACAACAGGCTTACTAATGGGATCTCCGCACGGACAATGGATATCCTGGTACACTACCTGTATAAGGGAAAGCTTCTGGAGATGACCAAGAAAGACGGAGTTGAAACTTTGGAACAGCTTTTGGTCACTGCCGATAAGGTATCTTTATTGTACAATATTAATCACTTGATTCAACAATAGAAATATGGGCAGGATGAGGATACAACCAACTTGTTTTTTTACTTTCTTATAGTGGGAGATTCCATTATTAAAGCCTATGCTAAACGAAAAAGTAATGACTTTCGTCAATCTGGAGAACGCGGAATACGTATTGGAGCTTTGTGTTTCTCATAGCCTAACCATTGCAGAACATTGTGTGACTCGTTTCATAACAAAGTAAGTCTTTAACATTTAACATTAACTATCAGCGGTTGGAATTTATTTTGCATAAAAGCCAATACTGATTTTAAATCTTGTTGTATTCAGGAACATTCGGCAGATTTTGGCAGCCAAGAAAAGACTCTGAACGTAATAAAATACCACATACTTATGCAGCACTATGCAGTATTCCTGTATATGAATTTGCACCCGATTCCAGTAATTTCTGATTATCTCTGTCTAATGTTATTTGTATCATCTACGAAAAATTAGGCAATTTGTTTTTGTAATTTGCCAATGTAAAATAAAATGAATCTTTATTAGAGTTACATCCTTCACTTTACTCTTCCTTGCATATTAAACGGACGACTTTAAATAAGTACGACGTTAAATATCCAGAAGCATTTGAAAGCAGGTTTGAAATAGAGGATAATCCATTTTAAAAATTCTGCAGAAGTTGAAGAAGATAAGCGAGTAGACGAAAAGATGGGAAATAAATTTCCTGGCTAATACTCCTAAATCCATCTGAAGATAAAAATAGAACGAGTTCCAAAGAGTTTTTGAAATTGAAATTTAAATAGACTACACCCGATTCACATGCAATTTATTCTTCTTTACATTTTATACTTTCCTCACAAGACTCCTTGAAATCCCATTTCCGCCTTCTTTCTCTACTCAAACGAGAATCAAATCGTAGTTTACCAGTCAGTTCAACCAGATATTCATTCTTTGTGTCTTTACGTGCGTGGCTAAAGTCTGCATAGCTTAAGGAACACAGAAGAAAGTTTAACGTGGCATGGAAGTCTTGTACAGAACATTCTTTACACTTTAACTCTCTTCTTCTGGGAGACTTCCTCAATGCCACACAGCGTAACAACGAACGGCGACCAACGTCGTTTCCCTACAATCACCCTTAAACATGGCTTACACAAGGTCTCGTGATTCCAAAATTCACTCTCTCCAGTCAAACCAATTCAACATTAGAATACATCTTGAGGAGATATTTTCTTCAGGAATAAAGCTCAGTCAGTCAGTGAATAAGAACCAAATCCAATCTAAGACACTCCATTCCAAATCCTCCTCCTCTCGGTGAGTTTCGTTCAACGTATATAAAAGGATGCAGAAAAAGCAAAAAGAAATCCGGCGTGTAGTTTCTCTAAATACAGCATTAGCATTTACAAGAAAGCATGCACAATATACATATATATATATGTACTAAAATAGTATATCTATAAAGGTTTCTCATTTCCTTTATTACAGGAATGTTACATGACATGAACAAAGGAATCACATCACGCACTTTTCTCTTCAAAGCTTCAAGCTGTGTGAGCTTTCACGATACGAGTTCCTCTTCCTATTCGTAAAAAATCTCGTACAACTTCAGTCAAGTAGACCATAGGTGTCCTTAATATTAGGTTTCAGTTTCATGTGCATATCTTTCATATCATTATATGCAAAGTGTACCGAATTCTACGTTTGTTGATTTCGAAATGTTTGAAACTGAAAATATACACGCATCGATCTTTCTTGGTGTGTGTGTATACGTATAAGTCAAAGTGTTAGTAGCAGCAGTTTAGAAGAATAAGAAACGCAACCCTTTTAACTTTCTTCACCACTTGACAGCTACAAGTGCACGCGATGTAGATATGTCGATTGCCGATGGTGATTGAAGATGTGGGTTCTTACATGATGTCTAAATCTATTCACCACGTTTCCCCAGAAGTCGTCCAGGAAGACAGGGTTAAGACAGGCTTAGGCGTGAACATACACGAGAGTTCAAGGAGAGCGAAAGCACCCGTGCATTACTACCACTGCTGCTGCTGCTGCTGCTGTAGTGTGGGAATACAATCAATCCTTTGGGAAAAAGACTAAGGCCACAAAAACGGTAAAGATTGGGAAGAAAAAGAAAAGATTGAAGGGGAGAAATCACTGGGAATTGAAAGCGGACGGGTGAAGAAAGAGTCAAGCTTAAAGAATTCTCTCGTATATGCATTTGTGATGTGGTGATGTCTGTATAGGAATGAAGCTAGAGAACGAATACAATTGTACTACGGTCAGATGTTTTATAGTGTAACTTGGGAATAGCATCAAATAACTGAATAACGGAAATATGTTCTACTTTCTATTTTGTACTACCACGGAATAAGGTACTGGATACTCTTGGGCACGAATTCTTCTGGCATAAATAGTATGTCTTTCGGGTTACGGTGAGAAATTCAAGCTTGGGTATAGTAGCTTGGGTAGCTCCACGACGCTACGGATTTATGACCCGTTGGTAATTCACAATAAATTTCTGTAAATATGGATTCAAAATATTACCTATAGGAAGAATAGGAGAAGAAAAAGAAGATTTTAGAGCATTTTAGTATCGTTTTGAAAGTACTTTTTGTGACTTGGAGCAAATGAAATTCCGGATGCAAATGTATGAAGCAGTATCCCAAGAGAATACTTTAGTTCTCGTTTATACGCGAGCATACAACAATAACTAAAAAGCTTTTAAGCACGAGCTGCAGTTTTGACGGCGAGTTTTGTGTACGGAAGTAACATGTAATATGCTGCTTGAAGGATAAAAGAGAGCGCGATATAGTTGGTTGGTCGTCGGGACTATCAGAAAGAAGTTTTGTAGAGAGACTCAGAGAGAGAGAGAGAGAGAGATTCGGAAGCGAGTGAAAGGAAGCAGTAAAATTTTTAAATAAACGAAATTTTGCCTTTGAATAAAAAGAAAGCCTTAAGTTTGGTAGAGCTTGCACTTTTTGTGATTACTGTCACGGTCTAGAAATGAAATGAAGATGAGAGTCAAAACTAAGCTAAGACTTAAAGAGAGATGACAAGTGTGCAGTTTTAAGATTTATTTGGTTGAGAAACATCTCACACAACCACACACATTCCACATTCAGCAAAATTCTCACTATCCTCCACACAAGACGAATGACTTTAGATTCTTATTTTGATTTGGTGGTTGTGGTTTCGTTTTGGGCTTTCTTCAATTTCTAATGCCATACTCTCCCGACTACTATTACTACTTTCTCAGATGATGTGGTAGTGTGTGGTATCTTTCAACGAGCGGTTTCGTACTAAAGATCTTCCATGTATAAAACTTAAAACCTTCTTTCTCCAACTTTACAGCCGTTTTATCGCCACATCCGTTCTTGATTCTTCTCTTCACAACCTTCATTACTCATAATGCCAACACACAGAGGTCTTATCAACGAATCACTTTTCTAAAAGTACTCCTTCTTTATACGCGTCCATATCAGACACACAGTCTATTTTTATACTTTTTGCTTACACAACGTGTACATAAGCATATAGCTCTGATTTTGCATATTTGCATACATAGTTCCAACGTGAAACGGAAATGTAAGGTCTCAGAAAGTACCCAGTTGAGTCTACCCAAGGAGTCATAATAAAATCTCCCCTGCACATATACACAAGAATAAGAAAGGGCCAGAAAGTAGCAAAGCACAGACGGCATAAAAACATCGTAAAAGAAACCACTTAAATGAGAAGTGACTTGTTGTGCGTGCGTGAAATGAGTCTGAAGCTCATCGTTTGAGAGAGAAAGTCCGTTGAATAATTTGAACTTGCTACCACACACACACACACACAGAATTCATATCAGAGGTTGCACGTGTGTGTATGTTTTAATACAGAAGTCCGTGATACCAGCAACCACGCTTTCATTTCGGAGAAAGTTCTTACTTTTTCTCATTTGTTCAAAACAAGGCCATACATGAATATTCCAATGAATTTTTTAACACGGCTATTCGTATGAACGTGAAGACGTGATATTCTCTTTTCTCTCTTATTTGACTGTTAACTCATTTTACTTAAGCAAAAAGGTGAAATATATGATTCCTAGCTTGGTAGCGTCCTAGGAGAATTTACACACACACACAAATTTAGTTGCAGCGTGTGGTACTTTGTGGGAGGAAATGGGAAATTCTAATATTTCTCTCGGGGAATGATATGGAACGCATGTAAATAAACTCTTCACTTTTGACAAAATGGTAGATCACATTCGGCTCATCACGTTGCTAGACTAAATCTTGACCTAAACGTGCTTACTCAGGCCTCAAATGGGCACTTTTATCTTCCGTATTCTGAAGTCTCATCTTCCGCCGTCGTATTCTACGATATTAAGAATAAGGACTCGTCTGCTCTTTCTTAGACGGATGGTCGAGAGAAAGAAGAGAAGGCGAATGCTCCTCGGAGGGATATGTGTAGTATAATGTTTCAGAAATCTCCACGCTTCGAGCTAATTTAACGTCCATTTCTTTTGATGATAATGATAAGAGGAGGAGAACCATATAGATACATACATAATATATGTATATATATGGGTTGTACACTTCTAGTCCAACTGCAATTTCTTTCTTATTATTTCCTGGAAATCTTCAGAGATGACTTAAACAAAGTCTCGTGGCTGGTCATGCCCTATCTCTTCCTTCTGGTTTTTCGTTAATGTAGAAGCAGAGAACAATATGATAACATCAAACCATTAAGTGAAAGCACAGAGCACGTAAATAAACAACAACTACTTATTACGAAGAGAAAGCTCTAATGTGCAACAAGGAACCCGACATAATTCTAGGAGCACCGTTTTCGGACCGACAAGGGTTCATGTTGCTCAGACGAAGAAAAGGAAACCTACTAATTATACTCCCATTCACCAGCACTTTAATATGAAATATGCTGCGATGCACTACTACACATCAAATTGGCTATACAGAGAAAGCCCTACTTTGTGCCAACACTACAAATAATAGAAGGGTAGTGGAAAGGTGAAATGTAAAGAAAATCGACACAGTAAAGTCTCTCAAGAAGAGTATTTATATAGTATGCGGTTCACACACTGTCTTTTGTGCATTTCGAGTTGAATGGCGAGTGTGGCCAAGGAGGTAGTTGTGGTCTGGCAAGTGGCTCGATAATAATAATCATAAATAAGGAAAGAAAGTGAGAGTAAAAGTCACTTTGGGAAAGTATTGGAGGACGTGGATAGTATAATGTGTATGTGTGTGTAGAGTTGTGAGTGGAGCACGCAACACAAACTAAAACTTGATAGCTATGGATAAGAAAAGCTTTTCTCCATGTGAAGGAATCCTGACAGAATTATTACTAAAGAGTTTCCTTCAGAATGAATGTAAAGCAAAAAGTTTGTGAGAGCTGGAGGAGACGACCACTCGGCCCAAAAGAAGTTCATAGGAAGGAATGTGTAGTAGACTGACCAGAAACAGGAAATGCTCAAGGAAAGTGAGCCCCGTTGTAAAATGTAGACGTGTGTGTGAGTATTTCTGAAAGTCATGACACGCGAGTTACGCAGGAGCTCATATGTATGTACACAATAATAAATAGAGATCAGAAGTTCATGTGTGTATTCAAAGTTCATATTGGAACTTATTACTTTTCTTTTAAGTTGTAACTTGAACTTCTAGCTAGTCATCATCCGTTTCTCGGTGTAAAATATACAGGATGCGTTGCGTGAAAGAAAGAAACTTTCTCTCTGCAAGTTTGAGTCCATTGTCTAGATTTTTTTATGTTAGACATAGTTTTATGTAAGAAATATAAGTGTAACTTTTTGATTGGGTTGTAAGGAGGAAGGTTGTCTAAACTGAAAGTGACATTGACTAATGAGCCTCCGTATGATATTAATCAATGCAGAAAAGAGGTAGTAGCAGAAACCTCGGAGCCCTTTTTCGTAGAAAGAACATTTGCTTTCCGAGACATCTGGAAAAAGTTGAGACTAAAGTAACTACATTTTCATAACACGGTGGTGCAGTAAGAAAGTCAGCCGAGTGAAAAATGTTAAAAGCAAAAGCTTAATAGGTCATGTAAGGCGGGTAAAAGGAAAGCTAATTAGTTTCTTATGAGTCATTAAATAATTTACTGTGAATAGGAGAAAGTGCCCTGGCATAATGATCGACATGACTTTATGGCCATGTAGTAAAATTTCACGCAGAAAGGAGACTCGTCGTTACACTGCTAAACTTGTATTTTCAAGCTACCTAAAAAGCGGATACTTTCTTATGGGAGTGAGACGGATATGGATCGATTCATTGAGAAAAAAGTCTGACAGAAGTCTAGCCATGTTGTTGTCGTTAACACTAACTAACCACCATCACCACCACCCGAATGCACTATACGAAAGAACAAGCAAGAATCGTATATAAAACTTCCGGTTGAAAAGTTCGACAGTCACAGTATAATTGGGCAAGTTCATGGTTACGATTATGTGGGTGCACATTGTTCTTCTCTGCATTTTTAGAGTTCAATGGGTACTTTCACTCACTTTCTCTTTCGCTTTGAGAAACACTTATAAACGCTACCGACAATTTAAGAATGACAGGCCATCTGTTCTGAAACCGGCTTTCTGCGAAGGAGACAAATGACACCTGTGCCAGCTGAGAAAGTGCGTGGTGGTACGCTCAGCAGTAATTGTTCTCTTATGGTGCACTTTCTCCGTCATGATGAACGAGATCGATATGTTCGTTTGACAAAGTGATACATAATACTTACAGAAGAGCGAAAGACGAGAAGGAAAGACCAAAAGTGAAATCAAGGAAGAAATATTCTTTATTGCCTCTGCCTATATACCTCATATTTCTCCTCGTAGTTCATTCTATTTCTATTATGAGGCTCTATAAGACCTTCACCTTCTTCTTTTTCGCTCAATCTTTTGCCCTAATCCCTTCTCACTGAGGTTTGACTGTGATTAAATGATGGCCAGCTACGATGCTCCGATCATATTTATTAATAATAATATGTTGTAAGCTGGGGAGACGTTCGTTGACTATTCTCCTTGTATACGAAGTTAAGACCCATGCGTGCCTTACTAGACAAATAAGTGCGAATATCATTCCCACACATCTCTCATGTATAAAAGATTGCTGAAGCTGTACACTAGTGTACACCTCGCTCGGCAGCGAGTCAGACTTTATACAAGGTTTAATTCTATGAATTCCTGAGTTCTCTGATACGTCTAGATCAAAACAAGACAGATAGGTCCCATTAGTCTCACACCCATGAATAATCCGTCTTTCAATGTGCTGCTGGTGTATTTTGTCTTTGGTTGGATCGATTGGTCCATCTTGAAATGAGTATGTATGTGTGCGATATGAAAAACATTACGAAGGAATCATTCAATGTCACATTACAAACAGTCTGCTGAAGAAAGGCGAGGGATTCATACACTTTCCTTGCATAGTCTGATAATCGACAAATGGCATTTTCAGTTGTGCTGCAATGTCAATTACGACATATCGATGGGTCCTGTCAGCCTACAACTCATCTGAGGAAGGAAAAAAGTAATGCACCCTATTGCTTATGCTTTCACGAGGACATAGCACTTTGAAATAATTGAGCTCCGATCGATTAGGCTTTGTCTCATGTTCTCTCATTTATTTCAACTTGAACCAAAAAACGCTCTCAATTGAACTCTTTGAAACTCAACACATCCCTTGAGACCTGTGATGACTTTCTCCATTCACGCACGCTTTTCTTCTCTTTGCGCTTTAGATTGAGAAGCAAAAGTCAACTTTTAGTCTTAGGCTCAAAGACTCAGCCAGAAAATCCATTTCATTAGATGACTAGCAGCAGCAGCGCAGGCAGACAAGAGTTTGTGAATCCGTCTCAAGACGTGTGTCCATCACAGGAAGTATTAGTGCTGGTGAAAGGATAAACCTTTCGTAGGAAATCGGATACTCTAGATTCCAACCCCGTCTGGTCTTTTGTGGTTTCCGAGGCTTTGCAGCGTTTGCACGAGAATCTTTAAGTGTTGAAGAAAGTGGAGATCCTAGCAAGATTCGTTCAATTCCCATAAACAACGACGGTTCTTCCATTCCTCTTCTCTTTCAATGAAACAACGAAGACATGCAATCAAGGAAGAAAGTCTAGAGACTCATAGTTTACTGGGTAGAGGCTACCTGGACTTTTGTGCTGCTCGATACTTTTAGATACCACGAAAAGAAGTGAGAGCAACAAAAAGACTTTCTTTCATTTGTCTTGACATCACAACAAGAAACTGAATTGAGTAAAATGAAAAGGCGAAAGGGCAGAACTTACGTTGATTTTCTCCGTTTGTGTCTTTAGCCGTTGGATGAATTCTGATCCAGATTTGGCCTTCTCCGAAAGCTGTTGAAGGTTGTGAGATAACTCCGTCTGCAAAAAACAAAAAAGATACATCAGGAGATGAAATACATTTTTTTGTAAAAACTCATTCTGTTGAAAGCAAACAGGAAGTTGAACTTTTTGTACTTGTCATCCAGGAAAGATGTAAACCCATATGCGTCCCTCTCTCTCTCTCTCTTTCTGTCTATGTCGTCGTTGTCAATTTGTCAGAGCTTTGTCAGTAAATGTATGAGCAAGCAAAATATTTGATTGAAAGAAATATTTGTTTGCGAAATTGAGGAAGAAAATATGCAATCATTTTTCATCGGAAACCCACAACAAAATGTATAGAGGACGATGATACTCGCAAGACTGCAGATTTACTTGAGCCATGAAATACCGATCACATTAGGATTTTGTGTGAGTTGTTGTGAGTGCGTGTGCGTTGTGTGATTGCTTATCTTATTCCCTATGCAACTTGAGCGAAGCGAAGAGCTAACAAATCCATCCACTTTCTCTGTACATTCAACTCTGTGCAATTAAGTTGGGGTGAGAAATCCTCTGGGATTTCCTTTCTGTATGTGGAGTACAAAGGGGCATTGCATTAGGATTCCCATCAGGCCGAGAAAGGTCTATCTTTACCACACAGCATATGTGGCAGTGTGCCAATCCCCTTTAGCTTTCACATTCCATACAAACAATGAAACATACATTCATCATCACCCTATTCTGAATGACATAGGAGTTCCCTAGATGGTTCATCCATTCTTCAGAGAGCCTGAGTGTGTGCATGTGTATGTGCACCACACAAACACATCAACAGCCAACCTTTCACATTATCATTGGACATTATACGATTGTCCAAATATTCCGAAGTTCAGGCTATTCAAAAGCAACTCTTCAAAGCAACAACAACATGGAACACAACATTGCACGCGTCAGCGTAAAATATAAAAACTTCTATTATTGGAAACGCTGTGGTGGTGAGATATCAGCAAAGTCTCAATATCAAAGTATACGCAGCGTGTTGTTATTGCTTTCTGTGCAAACTGGTCATAGCTAGCTAGCTAGCATAAACGCAACGTATTCATTCTGACACCAACTGTAAAATTATTATTCGTTGCTTATTCTTTTCGATAAGCTGGGTAAAACATAAGAGCTTTATGGAGCACTCCCGCGTCGTCGTTCGGTTGGTTTTTAATTAGCTCCCCCAAACCTATCGTGACAGCAATGAATTTTGTATAATGCAAGGTGGATATAAAATCCAAATTACCTTTCATAACTTTTTAAATCCCACTTCAATTATTTTGTCAGCTAGTAAGTGGATGAAAAATTGTAGAGAAAGCGTGTGATGCATTGTAAAAATGTTTGGACTGTGCAAATACAAATTACGAGTTTGTAGAAGAGAAGAAATAGCTACTATGTGTGTGTTGCCAACTGACTAGTGACTGGAACCTGAAGGAAAGTTCTAACTTAATAGGATAAACGATAAGTTAAGGGGGAATCGAAAAAGGCAATTCTAAAGTTGAGCAGAATTAAATGGTCTCCGTATATGAGCGCACTTGAGCAGTTAAGTAAGTCATAAGTGCGTGAGTGTGTGCATACGTGTGAGTTCGTTGGCTGATAATCTAATGTTCAAGGAAGATTAGACTGCGTAGTGCTGGAGAAAGTTGAACTTTGAGTAGGTACGCCACAAATCAGTCGATAAGATTTATCATTATCATAAGGTCGTTTTCGTTGAACTCAAGAGCACTTCACTCCTTTCCCATAAACTCTTTTTCATTTCCTCCAGAATAATAAATCCAGCTTTTATGGAGATTTAGTAACTCTTTACCTCGTCACTAAATGGATTCTTGGAAATATGCATAACGATATTAAAATCTAAATTGAATATTGTTCCTTAGAAGAGACGGACGTGTCTTTAGAGTACACACTGCTGCGGCTGGAAGAACCTTCCCATCTTAACATGCAAATTTTGCTTGCACTTTCCACTTGTTTACTCGAAAAATGGAATACCATACAAAACTCTGGAATCAAAAGTAGCAAACGTGTAACACGTATAGGCATAGGTACAGTAGGCGTTATAGGATTACCGAAAGAGACGTTATATCAACTCAAATAGAATTTTACACATCTGAAGAACTGAGCCTGACTGAATAACTAAAACTGAGAAATATTTTTCCTGGTAATAATAGTAAATAGAAAGCTTTCTAATGTGCACTGAGGTTTGTACTTTATGTTTAGAAATAAATTAGATGCAATGTATGCATTTTACTCTTATCTAAAATTGGAAATTCCAGTCTTAGTTTAACTGCTTCTCCGTCTTAATAACATGTCAGATTATAGAGGAAAGTAATACCCTTTGATGTATTACTCTTCTGGCTTAATACCCATCAGAATCAGATACACAGCTTCATGTCTTTCTCGAGGGTAACTTGTCTTCTCCTTAAGTATGTCTGTCTTCTCCCTGCCCAACAGTATCATGCGTTTCTGTATCCTTTCTTTCACCGACCCACTCTGTCAGTAGTATAGTTAGTAGTAGAAAAAGGGGTTGGAAATGATGAGAAACATTGCTTTGCTTAGTGTGCGGTGTTTGGCGTGGTTGAATCTTAGGAGGAAAGTAAATACTGTCAAAATAAATGCCTCCTCAAGCAGAACTGAAAGACTTAAAGGTATACGGTCGTCGTCGACGTCCTTCTCTAGAAAACGACGGTGAAGTTTTTCTAGCTCAATGAATTCTTGAGATGAAGCGTTGAATCGTACAGGCAAATGTGCAACGTGATTCTTTCTTTTTCTTCTTTGATATTATCATGAAGATCATTTATATACACCCTTCTCAATATTTCCCTTTACTTAAGTAAGTGTAACTTTCCCCTAAACCCCTTCCAGGCAAAGCAAAGGAACCAGATCAAATTCTACCTCGGCGTGTGGGTTGGAAACGAAAATGAGCTAAACCCAAGAAGATCTCTGTCATTTGTGGAGAGAAAAGTAATAAGATTTTATATGGAAAGGTAGTCCAAACCGTTGTGTTGCTGAGTATGCACATGAATATTGAATATCCGTTATGTTATTACGACTGTGGGCTTCCCAACTTTCACTCCTTGTGTTTTACTATATAAGTCGCGGGTATGTAACAACTGCAGTGGAATAATAATTGCATGTAATGTTGGATATGAAAGGAAGAAAATACTTCCGACAATCCCTCTTCCTCTCGTGCATTATGTACAAACCCTCAAGACGTTACGGAAAGTTTTTACTTCCCCTCTTCTTCTTCAACAAGACTTGTCTTCCTATCTTTTACTCAACTACAACCAGCTTAATTAATGAAGTTAATATGATGGAATCTTAAGAGAGCAAAGGGGAGGAAAATACGTGTCCGGAGGAAGGGTGATTCCTTGTTATCTTTACCGGATGCGCATTAACAAATACAAATGGCTTTAATAGGGACGGATAATAATGAGCTTCCTTCGCTTACACCTGAGTACAAAAAACCTCTGTGATCTTCAAAACATTATCAATTTATTTGTTTCATGGTTTTTTATATGTCAAACGCTGTTTGCGTGTAGGCAAAAATGTAAAGAATCAAAGAGACAAATTAGCTCGTGCATAAGATCTCAATTGAAATCATGTGAAAGAATGCAGTGCGTATGAATTTTTTAACTATCATGCATCCATGTGCATGAGAAGACACACAGGTAAATTTCAAGATATTATGCTGGTAGACTGACAGACTTAGAGAGTGCCTTGTCTGCCTCTAAAAAATTATAGGTAAATAATACGCTCAAAAGAAAGTTTTTGTTTGTATCAACTACCAACCAAAGACTGCGTATTTAGTCACACCATGTATGCAACCTTCTTCCGCAGTCTTTATTTAGGGAAAGTTTGATGTGGAAGTCTATACGCATTTCCTCATTACTTTCTTCCACTGAGTAGGCAATGAAGTTATTAAAAATGAAGACATGGTTTAATGAAAAGGTATTCTTGTGTTGCTTCCGCTTGTGTTTCATCCAGATAGTATGTCGTTTATATGTGAGTGCGTAGTTTTTATTACCACGTCATTTCCACTTTACCAACCTTTATCATGCGGCTTTCTCTTTTGCTTTCACCGAATAGTAACAAGTTGTATCCAATTTGTACTTTCTCTTGCAGTATTTCAGGCTTCATTTAGTGCTAAGAGAGCCAGTTGAACCCAACCATCTCATTTGAGTGGATAGAAAAGCCATTTCGAATCTACTGTTCTCCACTCAAAGGAAGCAATTTCACCAGACTACTACCAGTACCACCAGAGCTAGTCAGCATTTCATACCAAAGTGAGTAATAATCCGACCATAATCCGGTAGTAAAACTCGTGTAAGTCATAACAAGGCGTGAGTGACACTTCATCACTAGAAATGTTTAACTCCCACATTTCCAGCCTCACAAACTAATGTGTTTTATTATGTGTAACTCATTCCACTTTCATGTGTACTTAAATATTTCAGTTTGTTAAATCAAGACCTTATTCTCGGTTTAGATTGGACTCATTCGAAATGCACAAATATCTCACATGGTAAATCTGGTTTCAAATTGACGTCGCTGGTTGTAAATGATAAGAATTATAATGTTAAAGTCTTTAATAATAGGAGAGACTTTGTTATTATTCCAGTAATGAGTAGAGAGGGATCACATTCACGCTTCCCGACTTTATATACATCATGGGATGTCACCCCAACTCGGTATATATCTTTTCGGATTCCCATGTGTAAACCTCCCTTTCCTCGTTAAAGAATTCATGTGCGAGATTCATTAAAATTGACTGATGCGCTACGTGATG
>Ga0194135_10000221_pt1 | contig 33395 bp, 24 predicted proteins | sample LitLau_LLRF_2013_FD_134024 | JGI IMG/M metagenome (GOLD analysis project Ga0194135, IMG submission 134024) | Freshwater sediment microbial communities in response to fracking from North America - Little Laurel Run_MetaG_LLRF_2013 (version 2) | ecosystem: Environmental > Aquatic > Freshwater >... | reverse complement strand
GTTATTACCCGTACGTGGAGACGTAGTAGAAGAAAAGTCGTTGCAGTTTCGGAGTGTTTTAAAATTTTGAATACTTTTCGAATTTCTCATCATGGCGGATATTTTGGACCTGGATATACACCAAGAAGACGACATGGCGATTGACGAAGCTGCGGGAGGCGACGAAGGAGGTATCGGTATATGGAGGATGATTTAAGTTTTGAAGTCATCGTATTTGTGGAAGTGTTAATGGATGGTTGATTTCTTTTATGATTTATTTAGTTGGTGCCGATGAAGTAGCCCAGTTAAAATCCAGAGTGAAGAAACGCAAAGGCAGAGGATTTAATATGGACGCTGCACGAGAAGCCAAGACGGAAATTTACGAGCATCTCGATCTTCGCGGACGAGGTGTTGATGAAGTTCTGGATATTTCAGCGCAACGATGTATGATGTTTTTTTGCTAGAAGTTTGGGACATTACTATGTCATCATTAAATTATTGAGATTCTTGTGAGATGAAGTTTTATTTACATTTTTTTCAGCTGTGGAAGGATGGATTTTGATTGCTACAGGGATTCATGAAGAAGCTCATGAAGATGATGTTCAAGGAAAGTTTGCTGAGTATGGAGAAATTAAAAATCTTCATTTAAATTTGGATCGCAGAACTGGGTTCCTTAAAGGATATGCCTTGGTGGAATATGAAAATTTCAAAGAAGCTTCCGCAGCTAAGACCGCTCTGGATGGAACTGATCTTTTGGGAGCCGCTATCAGAGTTGATTGGGCATTCATGAAGAAACCTAAGCGTCAATCATCAAGGAGACGACAGTAAATTTAAAGCCTTTCCTTTCTCATTTATAATAATAAGTTCTTTTTCTAATGGCTGTCTTACTTTCTTGAACAAAATGAATTTTTCCAATAGTGGTAATATTCATTATAAGTTTTTCATTCGCGGTTTATTAAATAAATGTATTTGAACACATCTGTTTATAGACTTATTCACCTTTATTCGTTTTATTTATTACAACTGAATACTAACGAAATTCATCACTGGTGCTCGCATTTTAGAGATAAACGTCTTATCGATACATTGAGGAATATGCACTACGCCTACGCAACTAACAAGAGTACATAAATAAATATCGGCTAATACTAAATGAAATTTGCGAAAGAGGGCTAAAGCTAAAACTAACAGTAGGTCACTTAGCATAATATAGTGACATGTAGTGAGCAACAATTACTTCAGGCAACTCCTTAAACCAATTTGCCCAAGTCAATTGTAATGGAATTATATATAGCTGACTTATCGAATGTCTCATACAGTTTATAAAACATGTCTAAACAATTACGAGTAAAATACTCATTCGTTTGTAAACATTAAATATGAATGGTCCCTAAAATGGACTTTATTTTACATTCTCAACTATGCTTCATAACTCTTTATATCCAAACTACTCACTATTGATAATTGATATGACGTGTGTAGGTGGTGCATCTTTTGGAAGACCTTTGGCATCAGGTTCACATTAGTCAATATATTTTGACAGCACCATAATAATCTAATATAAAGTTAACTACTGATAAAGGAGAGATTGCTTGTTACATCATGTCTTCATGTGCAATGAAATGATACTGAATTGAAAGAACTGGCGTTATTATACGCCATTTATCTTGTCACAGGTTTTTCGTCCATACTTGCGACGATGCATGTCATCCACATTTTCGAGGTAATATGTACCATCAAATAAATTTGCGATTGGTTCAACCGGGTTATAAGGTGCTGTAAGTAAGAAAGTGACATTAATTGTTAGGCAAGAGTTATCTGTTTCCGAAAATTCAAGTGATGATTCTTTACCCTTGTGATGAACTTCTTGCCTTAACGACATGATTTTAGCGAATTCCCGTGGCTCAACCTTTATTCGAGAGTCCAGTCGTTTCGCAACATCGTGTATTCCGTGTAAGAGCTGAGACAAACCATTGTTGTTTATTTTGATGGAATACATAGACGCTTGCAATCCAGAACCATAGGAAAAGAGACACAACCGATTTCCAATAAGATCATCAATAGGTTTGCTAAAATTTAGATTGGATTTAAATTTAAAATACATTGGTGCAGAATGGCTCATGAACTTCTCCTCTGGGATAGTGATATACACAATGCATACCTTATCAGATAAGACACGAGACCTCCATACACAGACGGAGTGTACATATTTCCAACTTGATTAGCCAAGTGCAAAGAAGGCTTCGTCTTAGTTTCGAAAAGTTTCCGCGAACTAGTAACAACTTTGGTTTCTACCTCGCGATCGAAGTATGTATCCTCCAGCTTGATATTTCTGAGAAATTACCTCGTGGTTATGCACTATGACACACACCGCAAAAATACACAATTTGGCAATACAAACCTGAGAGATTCAAGCTCCGGGTACTTCTCAAGAACATCAGATTCAGGAAGATAAATAACATCATTTAGCAACAACCGTGCTAAAGATTTCTGCACCAATTTACAATAAGGGGAATGAAAAATCACGCCATCAAATGACTGCAGTGAAATAGTTTCTGCATTTTTCTTCTTAGCTTTTTCCGAAAATCGTTTGTAGCATTCATCAAGAGAGCTCAGGTAACATTGAATAGAGAGTTTTCCATCTACTCGTGGAAACTCTGATTCCAAGTCAGGCTTGTAGAAATCATAAACGTGAGTTGAATGTGAAGCTCTTATTCCTGTCAAAATAATCAACAACATCTAACCTCAGCAATTGATCCACACAATATAGCATGTAGTTCTCTTTATCACCTCGTTCTATGACCAATGGAGCATTCGGTCCTATCAACATTGCCACAGCACCAGCTCCTCCAGTGGGTCTTGCATTGCCCGTGGCGTACACTGCAATGTCTCCAGCAACAACTAAAGCATATCTCCCTAAAAGTGTACAGGCAAATAGTTAAGTGTAAGTTAAAATGGTAGAAACAGAAACACTTGAATAATTTTGTCTCAACATTACCATCCCAAGCACTGGATTCAACCCATGACAAGGAATTAAATAAAGCTGCCGTTCCCCCGTAACACGCGTTAGTGGTATCAACACCCTCAATATCTGAGTTTCCACTTTCCGTGAATAATTGCATCAAGACAGACTTGACACTTTTCGACTTATCCAAAATTGTCTCCGTTCCAACTTCTACTCTTCCGATTTCATGATACCCTGAAATTAAAAACATAAATTTAGTTCAAGAATAAATTATTTAGGGTGAAAATATTCTAGTAACCTACCAATTTTGTTCTTTTCCATTAGATTTCGAACGACAGTTAAGCATAAAGAATTAATATCTTCTCGGTCTGAGCAAAATCCCATTTTGGACTGCCCCAATCCAATTGTGTATTTCCCTGCAGAGACATTGTCAAACGACTCCAGCTCCGTTTGATCAACGTACTGATAAGGAAAGTAGAGTTCTACAGCCAAAATTCCAACATCGGCTGGCCACGCTGATCGTCCAAAAGAACTATTCATTCTGCAATTGTTTAAATTAAGTTTTGTGAGATTAGTACTTGTATTTCCTGACAGCTCTACACTCCTGGGACACTATTCTAAGGCTATGTTTAGAAAATTGAAAGTACTGCCAAGCCAGCTACTTTATCTTATGATTTCAAAATAAACTATGTCCAAGTATGAAGATCGACTGGCTTCTATTTCAATACTGGAAAGAGTTGATGAATGTAATGGCTTATAAAAGAAGTTTGTAGCCGGAAAACCCAGGTAAACAGGTAGATGTTGTGCATAAAGCCATGTATTCAGCTGAAAGATAAGACTTGATCCCTGTAAATTCAGTCTTGCTGCAATAGAACTCCGTGTGTATACTGCAAGATTCGAGATTCAGATTTTGACACAATGATTACTCCCGATGCTACGTGTTAATGCCAGGAGAAGAGAGCCCAAGGCGAAGCCAGAAATTTTACATATGCAACCGTATCTTGATATATATTATTATATGCATGTATATACTATGTGCTAACACCATCATCACCATTCAATTGAATTCATAAAAAATTACCAAGTTCTTAAAGAAGTTTAATAAAGAGTAAAAACTGCTTTCGTCACACTCAGACAGATAAACTAACCTTTTGCATACACATGCAAGGAACACGGAAAACAATAAAACACACCACGACCACTACTTCCATGAAACTTACAAGTTTTTTTTAACCAGAGAATTTAGATCATAGGAATTTTTGGGTTCATCAGATCACGCGATATTTATGACTGTACAACTAGGATTGAAGGGGCAAAGGCTAAAGTGTCAGCTCCTGAGGATTCAATAACAATAGAATGACTCAATTTATGTAGGTAATTGTTCCCTTATACACTAAAAGATAGACCACAGTGGAAGAATGAATTATTAAACACCATGTAGTGCATTCATATTTCATACATATATATATATATATACGCCGGTGGTATTACGAAATCCATTTAAAGTTCATGTGTCATGAGTGGCACTTCTTCAACTCTTGTCAGAGCATTTCAAATAGTAAGAAATTTAGAATAAGCAACAATTCAATTATTTCAAGTAATCGCTACCAATCCAATCCTAGTTGTTTGTTGATCTAGAAGTATGAATTGTAGGAATATAATATATATTACTTGTGATGATGAAATGTTGAGTAATAAAATGATTCAAAGTTCCTTAAGGTTTTCCTCCTTCATTCAAGGTATTACGTTAAATTACACCACTTCCATTTTCCTCAGAATTAGAATCATGCATTATTTGAAAGAAGTGCATGACCAACCGTAAATTACATATTATATTTATATAACTCCTGGAAAGTTTCCTCTTAGCAGTATTTCCAGCAGGTACCAAACAACCAAACCGATGATGATAGTGGTTATAAATTATGAAATCCACACCCAATTATTCATTCCAATAGCTTTAAATATGATGACGATATTTGATGTCAGATATTTAATTTTTATTTTCCATGTGCATTTTATGAACCAAAATGGTTTATTCTTCTTCTCTGCTAAACACAAGGAGCTATTGGCTAATATTTTCATATCTTTCGTCTCTCTCCATTTCATTGTGTAATCTACAGCCATATAAAAGCACGACAATCTTACAAACTCACTCTTCACGGATCTTCATCTCCTTTAGACATTCCTAAACTTTCCTAAAGTAATTTGCAACTATAGTGTTTTCAATTGGTAGATTGGAATTTTATTGCAGTTATACAGTTCTCATAAGAATGACCACCCCAGCATTTTAAGCTCATCCTCATTCATCATCATCATATTATGATTCATTCATGACCAGCAGAGATCATCTGTACATGTTCCATGTTCGCAGTTCATGACACTCAACTGTAATTACAGTAAGTACTCCTCCACACAGACATCTGACTGATTTGCTAAATCTCACTCACAAAATGCATCTCACTACATCAGACAGCTAACTTATAATATAACTGACTAATTTTTCACATTTTATCTATCATTGGTCTCGAACTATCTTCGATGATGATGATGATGACAGAATGAGTACAACTAAACTGGTACAATAAAATTGCAACTTCATCTCGTGGTCATGCCGTTGTCGGCGCCGTATTTTTATTCCCTTAGTACATGCTTTCATCCTAATACTATTATGCCCATGCAGACGATAATAATAGTAATCTCGCACAATCAGTTATTAATCGAGCTAATCCTATACATTCCTAAATTCACAATCTATTCGCACATTCGTGATGCACTCAAAATTGCACCGCCTGCTCTTCACTATCTCGAACAATTGTATTCTAATACTAGTTGCTACTTTGAAAAGGGATAGCCAAATGTTTCCAAAATGTTTCCAACAAGTTTCCAATAATGTGTACTGTTGAGGCAATAAGAACTATTATGCACCGAGGTCAGTTATAATTTATAATATGTACTTTGATGAAATACTCGTCAAAACCTATCCAAACGCTTAAAAATGACACGCATAAAACGACAGCGAAACGGAGGAAAATTGGAAGGGTGTGGTCTCACCTGGACAAATGTAGACACCTTATCTAAATATGAACAAAAGTGAGGCTAAGGTGTGAGGTTTATCTTGAGGGAGGACTTGAGGGCCTCTGGATGAAGTGAAGAACGGTTGTCCTTGTCCTCCTCCCGTGACTCCGTGGTCAGTGTGACTGTCTGTCGTGTCTGCTCTCTCTCTCTCTCTCTCGACCACATGAGATTCCTCGCAACACCCGCTTTTTCTTTCACGGACTCTTCCGACTACCCGGAAACTCTCCGATACTAATTATTACTCATTGTTTAGCATGCAAATGAACTCGCAGAATCAATCACTTTTTTGGCAGCCAAATGTATCGGCTTTAATGCTTCATGATGATGTGTTAGTGTGAAAAAGGATAGTAGTAGAAGGATGGAGGTAATAAGAACTGTCTTTGTCATGTAATAAGCATTAAAGTGTTTCGAGGCGATTTGATATTTGATACGACGACGAGAACATAAATTATAAAATTATTATCTATTTGGTGTTGGTATTAATGGGACTAAATGTAATCTGGCATACAATTTTATGAGAAATATGTCTTATTCATTTGCCACTGGTGGATATATGATTGACTTTCAGTGTATATGTTATTATGTATGTATTATGTACTTATGTTTGCTTCTTTTTATTGATTACTCACTTTTCATGGCTTAAAAACTTAAATCTGACATGAAGTGTGTGGAAAACTGTAATCAAGAGTGGCGACTGCAGACACACACTAACTAATTGATGCATCAAATCAAAGACGCTTTTGAGACAAAAAGAGATCTACCAATATGTGTGTGTATTATTAATGCTCATGGATATATGTTCTGTTTTCATAACTTATCGAGGTTAGATCAGCTCAAAGTCCAGCTTATTTGAAGGAGTAATATAACGTCGTCGTCGTATGTAATTGAAGATAATAATAACATAAAGTCTTTGCGTTTAACTTGAAACTCTTCATTTATTGACTAAAAGTTCATCCTATGTGACACAAGTCTGATTTCAATTTAACGCTTTGCAAGAAAGCCTTTGAACATGACTTCACTCGCTTTTGCGAGTAGTGACGCTGTAGCCCTTAAGTACTTACTTCTTGTGATTTGGACTATTGCCTCCGGTGTTCTCGCAGGTAATTTGGTTTATTAAGTCTTTCATCTATTTAAATGGATTTAAACCAGACAGACTTATAGTCAGTCATTCGTACTATCGTACAAAGCAATGTTGTGAAATGAATATATATGATTGTTGAAATTGCATACAATTCGCATTCATATATTAGGCCTGAAAATGACAACAATGCAATAATGTGATAGACAAAAGAACTGAATTTGGTAGAACTCCGACAGAAATTCAGTAGAAATTTTTCCGTGATTGACTTTCAAAGGTTCAATTAGACCCCAGAAATTCTGAAATCAATAGCTCGAAGAGTAATCTCGATTCATACAAATCCTTGTTAGCTTTCAGTCACTCAAAGCCCGCCCGTTTGATGCAAGCTAAAAATTTGGTAGTTTCTTCCTTTCCTAGCCTCATGAAATTCTAATACAACGTCGCTATCTATATACTTGGGTAAAGTTTTACAGTTAACCAATCATTCTTTCTAGTATAGTTTAAAATTTTAAATCCTTGAGTAATTTTAAAATCAATAGATCTGAACGCATTGCTGGGTACAATAAAAGACAGTTCAATCTTATACAAGGGTTCCAGTGTCACCTTCTGAAAAATGTTGTTTACTTTAACAAAGCCATTATTTTATCTCAAAGAAACGATCATTTGTACAATATTTACTTCACTTTGTTGATTAGTCTGACTCATACACACAGGATTTCATTTCAGAAAAGCTTCGATGAAGCATTTATGTCTTTTATGTAGTCTTTGTAAGTTTAAGTTTCTCTGCGAAGATACAGAAATACACATATATCCATAAATCATTGCATTTGTTTATTTTGAAAAGATTAAAAGTTTCCATTAAATTCATAGGTTCATAGCTAGAGTTACGCCATTAGAAATTAAAAGAATTTATGATACCACCATACAATTGCGAATCCGAAGGCGAAATGGATATTTTTTCTCTAAGGAAATACTCTCATGTCAGAGTTTATACACGTGACCTTTCGTCGTCCGCAATTATATCTTATTTTTCCTACCACCCAAGATCATCATCTCGACCAACACTCGTCATCGTCAAGACGTTATATTATGAAGAGAGGTTATGACACCGTGTGAGATAAGAACTGACATGTACGACAGCTTCTTGTTGTTCATTCTCAAAGTGACATGAATCCTGAAATTATTTGCAAAAGTTCAAACTGGTTCACTCTCTATATTCGTATGAAACCTCGTATCTATCTCTCCATCGAAAAAATATTGTTTGCGAACATCATTTCTCTTCAGTCCCAATACAATAACGAAGATTTATTAATGGGCTTCTAACTAACTGCATATAGAATCAGGTGCAGAGAAGATGCTCTTCTATTTGTGGTACATGTCAGTCAATGTTCCATTGATAATGTAGAAAGAAGTGTATGATAATTTTACATTATGCTCTAGGACTCCAAATTTATTTATCTTCCCATTGCCCAATTATCTAGACTTTATGAATGAGTTAATGATTTTACTAATTTTAATAGCATGCAATGCAGTATTGAGTGTATACTATGCTCACAGAACAACTTAAAACTGATTTGTTCTATGGCTGGATAGGTCCAACTCCAACGGGACTCAGAAACACTCCAAGAACGTGTGTGTCTTTTTGCAAAGGTAGCTGTGTCGACAAAGATATAAATTCACGCTCATGACTAAAATAAAATGTTAATCTGATTTCTCAACTTATCATTACGTTAACTTATAGAGTCTAGTAAATTTTTCTATGAACCTGGAAACACTTATGTGTACGATTTGACAACGGACATACAGACTGTGCTGCTGGAAGGATCACATCATGGATCTCAAGTTCAGCTGTCATCTAAAATTCAAATAGAGCCTATAACATCTTGCGAGCTGAAGTTGACAGTATGAAATCCAGTTAACATAAGTACAACTTTTTACAATCGTTGGTTGTAATACATTTAATTTACTCTGGAAATAGATCAAAGATGTTACAATAACTGAACACAATGCGGAGCAGTCACAGAATCAAGATGTTCTCTATCTCAAGCAAACTTTGGAAAAACACTCATTGCTGTTTGCTTTCCAAGATGGCAAAGTTGAGCATTTATGCTCTAATCCTGAGGAGGCTATGTGGGTTACAAACATTAAACGAGGTATTCTATCCATGCTTCAAAATATCGTAGATGTCAATGAAGATTCTGCAATTGTTCAAGAGGTAATACCAGTATTTATCTGTCTAAATCAACTTCTTCTTTACCAGTTTAATTTCAATAACTAATCTAACATGATTTTACAGACGGATGTTAATGGGAAGTGTAAGACCTACTACAAATCCTCGATTAATTCGATGGGAGGAGGTGTTACTGTGACAAAAACCAAAGACTTAAGCTCATGCAGTCACAGGCACACTCATTTGATTCCAATTCAATCCATTCCTTACAATCCGACTGACAGTGAACGGGGAATGACTCTCGTCACAGGAAACATAACATGCCGGCAAGTTATTCGCAATAACAAGTTTGAGATGGTAGAATGCTCGGAGGAACAAAAATTCAAGCCTTTTGAAAGCTCAAAGAGTGGAGCGAAGAGTATCATAAAACAGATTCTGGAGTATCAATCGTCTTTCCCTTCTACTCCCGCTGATAATGATCAAGGGCAAAGGTACAAAAAGCAAAGCCTTCTTTATGAAACAGATAAAGAATCAGCGATGACTCACAGTGATACATCTGCAGCTATGATACTAATAGCAAAGATAGAATTAGCAACAGCGCCTCAAGTTAAAGCAGAGGCACCTACGTTATTCTTCGAGTTAGTTGAAGAACTCCGAAGACTTAATCAGCAAGGATTGCAGATATTATTGGAGAGTGTGACTTCGGTACTGCAAAAAAAAATTCTCATGGATGCACTTCCTTTGGTAAATTCAGAGTTTTCTATACCGTTCTTGAGAATCCTGCACCAGCAAGGTGAGCTGAGTGAAGGTCATTTCCAAGCGTGGCTAAGCAGTGTGGCTTTTATAAAAGATCCTAGTGCTCCAATGATAAAAGCTTTATTGGTAAGCATAAATGCAAAATCTTATGCAGTCATTGGTGCCTCAAGAAGTTAAATACATTGACATTGAAAAAATATAATGGTTTTCAGCCGTTACTAGAAGAAGAAGATGCAACTCCAAATGCTCTCTTGAGCGTGTCGGCTGTCATTAACTCTTACTGTAGGAGCTCCAGCGACTGCACTAAAGACAATCTAGTGACGCAAGCTCTGCAGGCTATCACAACTGCGTTAGGGTCAGGGTGTGAAGATCATGAGACTCCTCTTCAGTCTAGAAAAATTATTTTAGCATTGAAAGTTATCGGAAACATCGGAGTGCAATTGAGCACATCTCAGTCTTCTACAATAGAACAGTGTTTCACTCACCCTTCGAACCCTGCTGAAATCAGATTGGCTGCAATTGATTCATATCGGAGACTTCCGTGCTCTGCTTTCTCCCTCGATCCATTTATCACTGCTTTCTCTAACACTAATCAGAACACTGAAGTTAGAATAGCTTCCTACCTAATGACTATGAGATGTGCGAATTCTAAAACTATTGAGACAGTGAGGAGCATTCTTCAGGAAGAAGAGGTTAATCAGGGTGAGCAATAATAACGTACTAAATGCTCTATATTTAACTTAATCTATAACTAATAATCTGCTTATTTGTGTTTCTAACAGTCGGTTCGTTCGTGTGGACTCATCTCACTAATCTTCAGGAAACCAATAGAATTGACAAGCAGCAATTGAAAAATCTCGTATCAAATGAAGTTCTTAAGAACAAGTTCAGGACAGATATCCGGAAATATTCAAGAAACTTTGAAAGCTCATTCTTTTCAAAAGATTGGAACGCAGGTGCTGGGTTGGATTCAAACATTATCTTTACTGAGGAATCCTTTTTACCAAAATCAGGGATGCTTAACATTACAATTCAGCTGTTTGGAGAATCAGTTAATCTTGTTGAATTCGGAGGTCGATTTCAATCCCCAGAAATTCTCTTAGAACCCATTTTTGGACCCAATGGTTACTTTCCAGACGAAAGCATGAAAGATTTCCTTCAGTCTAGCAGAATAAAGAGAAGCACCAATGATAACGAAATCGAACGCTTGAATTCTCTGTACGATGCTTCAGGGCATGGAATAGAAAAAACTCCCACGGGTACATTTTATGCAAGAGTATTCGGACATGAAGTCATGTACAAAGACTTTAAAGTCACTACAGACTCCACAGTCCCAAATTTCATCGATGAAAAAGGAACGAATTGGTTGAATATTAAGACTTTATTGGAAAACATGAGTACAGGGAAGAAAACTGATTTCACGAGGTCAGCCGTATTAATGGATATTTCATATTCGGCACCAACATCGGCTGGAATCCCATTCACCTTAGGTCTGAGGGCTTCAAGTACCGTTAGTTTGGCAGCTGAAGGCAAATTCAACGTAGGCAGATTCTTAGAAAGCAAAGAGTTGGAAGTTTACGGGTTTCTAAAGCCCAACACAGCAGTAAATATAGATGCTTCTTTAGTAACACGCATTGGGACACGAAACAAGTTCCTGAAGACTGGACTTACAGTTAGAAATATTCTCCGTTCATCGACAGTAGTAGAAACGAAGCTACACATGAATGGAAGGAAATCAGTAAAACTGGATTTCAACCTTCCTCAGGAAAAGCAAGAGATTTTTGAAGCTTCATCTGAAGTAGTTGTTTTGAAAGGAAATGGAGTTGTCGAAAGTCTGGATACTTCTGGTGCTGATCAAATTTCTCAACCTTATTGCTTTGGCGAGAGTTACTCAGACATCTGGGGAATAAAAATTTGTGGACTTTTCTCACGCCTTGATCAATTATCCTTGACTCCAGTGACTCCAATTGTAGCCAAGCTGTACGTTCAGAAAACCGACAAATTCAATGGGTATCACATTGACTACAACTTCAATGATAATCCAAATGAAACCAAACTCTCATTGGTGTTTGATACTCCTGGCTCAGAAGTCAACCGCAAGTCATCAATTGAATTATCAAGGTCCCCATCTTTAGGAAGATATTACGGATCTATTCAAACTCCACTCAAGCTAATTAAAGCTGAAGGAACTTATTTGAAGTTGAGAAAGAAATTCGAGCTTACTGTCTTGGACGATGACAACAAGATATTTCATTTCAATTCCAGCCTCCATCAAACAGGGAATAAAATAGAGCCTCAATTGTCTTTAACAGTCATGAAAAGACCGTTAGCAGATGTCAAAGGTGTAATTGAAATTCCTAATGCTGACGAAACACGGAAACGAGCAACTGTCGATCTGACTATGAAACATCTCACTCAAACTCCAATCCGAGTTCACGGTAATTTGTACAATATACACAAGTACATGAAAATCAATCTTCATCTGCTAATCATGGCTTAAGATAAATTTTTTGGTTTTGATGAATTCTAGGCACTTTGGTAATGGACAATGGAGTCAATCTTGCTAATTTAGGCATTGAATCTTATTACTTGTCAGGAAATCTTAAGTCCCAAATTAAACTCAAACCTGGTCATATTTCGACGAAATCTGTCATGGAGTACTCTTGGAAGCAAGCAGAAACTAATAAAGTCGACATTAATGCCAAGCTACAGAAATTGCAAAAAGGAATATTGTCCAAATTCAGTGCCGCTGCTAGTTTTTCCATGTCGAAGTTCCCAGATCAAAATGTGGAGTTTTTGTGGGAGACGCAGACCAGCAAAGGTTTCTGCGAAAATACGGCAAAGTTTGCTGTAGGAAAATCAACTTGGGATGCTCATACATTATTTAGTCGGCAAACTTCTAATGACTTCAATGAAATCCGTCTCCAAGCGTCGCTTACAAATCTCAGAAATGACGTGGACTACCTTATAGAATTCGGACACAAAATGATCGATCAATCTATAAGTACTAAATTGATTGGAAAAACATCTTCCACCAGTATGGCTAGACTACATTTCGATTACGACGCAGAGTCTCGACCCTTTTTGAAAAGGAATGTTACAGCTGCAGCAATTTGGCCAGGCTCAGAGTATTCATTCCAGGCGTCTTTGAAAGAAAAGCAAAAGGGAGAATTTGAGGGCGAACTCCTTATCGACTTAAACAAACTGAAGGAGATGAAAGCTACTGTGACTTATATCAATAAATCAAATAACTTAAGATTGGACCACAGTTTGGACTTTAGAGCACGAGGATTCTCTAGCGTACCCGTGTCTGGATCTTTGGCATTTTCAGCAACAGATAAGCAGAGTCACATAGGGTGTCAGATCCAACTGGAAGGACGTAAGCCTCATAATAGTCGCTTGAGCACGAGTATTGATTATTCTCATTCAAGGAACACTCACAAAGTAGAGGCTAAAGTTACGTTCAATGAGAAGAAATACAATGGTGAAATCACGTATCACAGCAGTAAGGCGGACACGAAGCATCTTGTCATTGACCTTCACATGGATAACCACATACACGTGGACGCCAAGGTACATGTCATTTAGATGACTTCATACCACAATTTAATTTTTAATATTTGTTGTTTTATCTTCAGTTACTAATTTTAAATCACAATTGTTTATTTGTTGCAATCTGTAGATAGCCGGTATGTATCCTAATCCCATGATGGCATCGTTTTCTTTGGTTCCTGATAAGCAAAACAATCCACAAGATAAGCTGGAGCTCAGAGGAAGTCTGGACTTGCAAGACGTAACATTCACTGTGAATTACTTTGGGGATAAACTAGAAATCAAGGGAGGATACAATGATAGCAGGATTGGAGGAGAGGCCATTTGGTCTGAGAATCAAAAGCTCAGCTTAACTTTGGAGTTTCCAGTTTTGCAACTGAAAGAAGCTTCAATAACAGCTCATATGGCACTTCCAATTTACGGGTATCGTAATATCTCTGGACAATGGGAACACCAGATTTCAGACGCAGCATCTACGTTCAGTCTTCAAGGAAATCTAGAACACACAGAGCTAAACAGTCATCTAAAGTGGTCTATGAATTCTACTGACTTAGAAGCCGATTTCTTGGGCCAACTTTCTTCTCATGGGACTTACAAAGCTAACTTTATTGCGATAAATGACGACGGCCGGAAGCAACTCAAAATTGAACTGGACAAGGATTACAGAAAAGTAACAATAAATACAGAATACAAAGACACCTTGGATTCTTCAGCAATGATCGTAGACTTTAAGGGATGCAGTTATTTCCCTGAGGTAACTTTGTTTACTTATTTACTTAATCGATTAGATACTTTCATGTAAGGGAACTCAATTTATGAAGTGCAGAGAATGCAGACAGTATATCAGCATAGTTTCAGGAGTTTTCGCTATATTTTGATTTCCAAGATTTCAGGATCTCAAGTTAGGTCTTATGAAACACCCTGTGTATTGTGTGTTTAATCATCATTTGTAAAAACGTCGACTTTTCTTATTTATTTTTAGGTATTATTTGAACTATACAGAGAACACCATGCAGACGGTCACAGAAGTAGGATGCTTCAAATGGGATGGGGAAAAAGACCTTTCACAAATGCATTGAGATTCGACTTACGTCAATGGTTTAGTCCTCTTACATATCAATTTTCTTTCATCACACCATGGGATATTTGGAGGACCATGTCAGGGCATGTTATATTTGATAAGTTAACATCATCTTACTCTATTCATATGGACAACACCGTCGGATTGGACTTGATTAAGTACATACCCACACGACTAGACGCCGTAACTTCAGGATCGAAATCAAACTTCAGACATTTAATCAATGGGAATTTCAATAATGCTCAAGGGTTCCAAGCATACATAAATGGAGGATTGAACGGGTTGGTCAATTCGAGTATCCAATCATCAGTCGCATTCAAAGACATCAATGTAGGCTGCGAATTATTAAGTGTACTGAAAGAGCAGAACAATTACCGTGGAGAGTTCAAAGGAAATTTCAACGGCGGAAATCTCCGCACGGGATTAGAATGGACTGAAGTAGAAGGCATTCAGAATTTGTCCGTCTGGGCTAACTTGCCAAATGGAGAAAATCATTCGGCTGTGGGAGTTTACAAACAAGATTTGGCAAATGGGGACCAAGTATCATTGGAAGTTAAAGAATCTGAAAAAACGTTAATCAAGACTTCAGGAGCATTCCAATTCGATAACTTCACATCCTGGAAACTGTCCACTTCATTGGAATCTCACATTACCCATGTTCCGTCATTCATTCTGAAGAGTACAAGCACACAAGTAAATGAAGCGGATGTTGATCACAAAACTGAATGGACTTACTCTGCTACAGAAGAAAGTTTTCTGAGTAGATTTCCAGTGAAAACTCTTCTCGTCACAGCATCTTTGGAAAACCTTGCATCACTTTCGGGCACTGTCACTGTTAACAATAAAACGCTTACTATCCTTGGAAATGTCCGCGATTTGGAATATGGGTATGAAGCAAACGTTGAACTTCTCTCCTCAGAGTTTCGAACTGTAAAAGTTAATGGTAGATACCAGTTATCCGACTCCATGGCAGACTTGGCCCTCGAACTGAACCAAAATCAAGAGGATTATATCAATTTTGAATTCACTCTTGACAAGAATCCGAACTCGTTTACTTCAGGGTTGTTTTTAAGTTCGGTGCTTACTCCCACATTAGACGGTCAAGTCACGGTGAACTTTGAAAGCGGAAATACTAATCTTTTCTTCAAGTATAATGAATTATACGTAATTCAAATAGTTGGAGTAGTACAGGTGAGTGTGGGTCTACACTATTGTACATGAATAATGAATCAACAATGCATTTTTACAACTTTTAACTGTCCTTAAATCTTTGTTATGCTGTAGGCTAATACTTCACTTGGAAATATCACATTAAAAGTAAACAGTGGAATATTTCCAGCGATCGATGACTTGAACCTCAGCAGCAAGTACAGCCTACAAATAAGAAATGCTGAATTAGATCTGACGTATGCCAGTAAGTCTTCAAATTACCAACTCAATGCTGATGGAAATTGGAGCGACGATGAAAAGGGTCTCAGAATGTCTGCTCAAGGAGACTTCGTAGGGTCTTTTGAAATCCAAATGGTCCACTGGAACAAGATTATTGCATTCGTTACTAGGAATGAGAAGAAGCTTTGGGAGATCAACCTGGACTACGAAGCTCATATGGGAGAATACTCATGGGGCCAACATCAAGTTATCGTAAGACACATAGATTCCAACCAAGAAGTTACAACAATCAAAGTCGTATGTGGACTAGATCCGAAGTCATTCGATTTCAAAGTTGAAACGCCCTTTGTTTCTTGGACCCAAGTAAGACTCCATGGTAAATTGGATATACGAGGATCCACCACAAAGACAGCTCGGTTTGGGTTCCAGCGAGAGAACAGCAAAGTTGAAAGCGGTTTCGACTACAAGACTTTCAAGAGAAATGGTACTTCCATTGTTTCGACTGACGTTCTAGTTCTTGGATTCGCCAATCTTCGCGAAGAACTCTTCAAGTCCATGAATATTTCTAACTACGGAATGGAAATATTTTCTGCTGATTCCCTCAGGTTTGGATCAGTTGTGAGATGGTCAGCCAATGTTTTGGACTTTACTATTGAAACACCAATTGAGGAATGGGAAAATTTTAGCTTGGAGAGCAGTTGGGAATTTTCGAAGCCACAGAAACAAATCTCTGTTAGAGGCAATCGCATGGGTTCTGTGTTTGATATCAAAGGAAGTTGTATATTCAGAAAAAATAAGGGGGAGTTTCAGCTTGTGATCAATACTCTAGCATTTTACAGGGCAGAGTTGAAATATGACTTTGGAAAATCCAAACAAATTTCTTGGGCTCTCGACGGATTCGCATGGAAAGGTGAAGGAAAAGTTGTGTACAATGATGGGTTCATTCTCATTGAAGCTGACACTCCGTTCAGGCAGTTGGAGAATGTGATGGGAAAGTTTTCTAATACAACTAACTCCTCTTCGGGTCAATCATTCGTTGTTGAATGGGCAATAAACAAATCCATTAGAAAAATTGAGTTGGACTATATAAACGGGAAAGGAGAGACTTCAATAAATTTAAAAACCCCGTTCGTTCCTTGGGATCACGTACGATTCAATCTGAAGCATGATGAAAGGCTGAAGAATATTCAGATGAAAGCTATAAGAGGTGACAGTAAGCAAATTGTGTTTTTGACTACCACAAAAGAATCCTCTGAGGGTTCTCAAAACTCGTATGCGATGGATGTCAGTTTGGAGACTCCTTTCGATGGATATTTGTCATCAAACTTTGGATTCATCCATGAAACAACTGATGAAGGACATTCATTGAAAATAAAAGGAAACAAAATGGACACCCTTGGAGGCGAACTAGATATTGCATACAGAAATCAATCTCCTTGGTCAACTCATGTTTCGACGAAGTTATTTTCCAATCAAGGAATTGATTCCACCACAAAATTGGCACTTCAACTCGAGGACAATGGAAAAATCACGGGGTCTATTAAAATCGACTCCAACAAAATGAAGCATGAAGTCAATTTGTCAGTTGAGAGATTGTCAGACAAAAAGCTGCTCGAGCTTACAACAACATTCCCTTTCCTGAAGCAAGTAACTGTCTCGTACGAAAGCAAGGAAGACAAACAGTTTCATGTATTGTGGGAAGGTAATGGAGACACGATCGGAGTTCATGGAAGTGCCGATGTGAAATCAACTAACAATGCAAACCTCACTATGACCATCGTCTCAACACTCCCTGGATTGCGCAGTGTGTCTGTTAATCTTCATCATCTTTCGAATCAAGGAATTGTCACATCGGGGCTTAATTTCCAGAATAAAAATCATCGTTGGCTTGCCAAGCTAAATGGTAACTTCATCGATCTACTTAATGGAGAATGGGTAATCCAATTGAACACACCTTTGGAAGAGTACCAAGATATTAACCTGTCATTTGGCATTAAGAAATCTACAGATCTTAAACAACTGAAAGTTTCTGTAGCCAGGAACTCAATAAGAATTGCTGAAGTTAACGCAAGCGTTCTCCCTGACAGGACTCAATTCTCCTTATCATCAAATCTACTCGACATACAAGTTGCACTTGAGGGTACCGTAGAATATTCTTCAGAGAAGTCACTTCAAATGACTGTTAATGCTGGAGATAATGAGCTAAAAACTAGTCTAGAAGTTAACATTCAAGGTTTCGACTCGGGCCTAGTTAATTTCAAAACCAATTTGATTCCTAATGCCAGTACTAAATTTGCCTGGAAAATACTCGGAGACCTAAAGGAAGGAAGCGCGTGGACATCCATTACAAACACAGCAATTGGCTCTAAATCTATTCGTGGTCAATGGAAAACAATTTCATGGAAGGAGATGAGAGCTGACGTGTGGGTGAAATTGAACGAGTTAGAACCTGAGACGACAGGATCAATTTTAGCTTCTGTTAATACAGACAGCAATGGAGTATGGAACACTTTGTTTAATCTGAAGTACGCTGAGGAATCAGAAAACAATCACGTTTCCCTTTATGTGCAAGTGAAACAAGCTGGAAAAAGTTTCAATGCCGATGTTAAATTCAAAACTCCACTGACACAACTTGACACCTTCAACTTGTCAGGGCAGTTAAAACTTAACACTCCAATCGTGGTTACGCTAAAAACTAACTTGAACTTGTTCCATGTCGACGCGTCAGCCCAGTTTGATGTTGTCAAGAGTCTTTTCAATTTGCAGTACCAAAATGACCAATATGGAGATCCTTCATCTGTAGCTGCCAATTATGACTTTCATGATGAGAATAAGAACGCAGAGTTCCATTTCAAACAAGGACAGTACGAAGTAAAACTAAAAAACCATCTAACTATACCACGGGACTCTAAGGAAATTGAACTTGATATGAGCTTAACAAGTAGCGTTCCAATTCTTGGTGTATCAGTGGACGGAAATTTCAAAGGTTCTTATGCATATAATTCCAATGGCATTTCTTCTATTACCCTCTCTTTGCAATCGAATTCTGCTGGTAACTGGAAGTTAGAAGGAGCTCTACGACCAACTATTTCTGATTTTCATGCAATGGTTCACCTTGAGGAAGATAAAGGTTACATTCCAACTGTCACATTTGAGGCAAACTACAGAGGAACTTCAAGACAAGGAATAAGTTCAGATGTGTCCCTGGTTTACAATCAGTCCAAGCTTGCATTTAATGCTTTACTTAGGCCAGATCGGCTTAGTATCACTGCAGAATCCCCCTTTGAGAATTTCAGGAAAATAGTTTTAGATGGAAGAATGAATATGGAGACTGCCAAGAAGGAAGCTGAAGTAACACTGACGATTGATAACCAGATTTTTAATCTGATGAGCTATTGTGATTTTGTATCTGGACAACTACATGGAACTTCAGAGATTACCATCTCGAAGGGACCCAACAAAGACAGGATAGGAAGAATTTTTCTGAAACTCCAAAAGTCGGGACAACTTGAATTCTTAGGAGTGTGGCAACAGCATGAGATTCGTATTGAAGGTACGGCTACGGGTCAGAACAACCAGCTTTGGTCTCAATCGGGACTCACGGAGCTGTCGATAATCTTTGACGGTTCAGAAACTGCTAAAGTTCAATCTACTCACAAAATAAGTGTCGACGAATATTCTCTCAATGTTACCGCTGGGCCGAGCAAAGTTTTAAAGGTTCATTTTACCAAGGGATCTTTGATATCTTCCGTTCTGGAATGGGACTCTCACTGGAAATTCCGCTTGAATGCGGAACTGAAGCCAAATTTTTTTGAGGTACTGTCTACGGGCATTCAAGTTTTTAAATGAGTATAATGTCTTCGTTATGGTTTAACTTTGTGTGTACTTCATAGATATTCGTGTCAAATCCATGGACCCCTGATATAACTCTATCTGGAATGCTGCAAGATACTCCAACAGGAAGACTATTCGATGGTTACCTACTGTACGATTCTCAAAAGTCAAGTATCCGCTTGAAGACGGAATCTCGAAAGGAAACCTCCAACTTTGAAGTAACCGTAGATATCCCGGTACTGCATCAAAAGCTGGATACCACCATATCTATCCTGAATAGTGATAGATATCGATCCCAAGGTTCCTTGGACATGATGCTTAATGGACGCCATTTGGGATTCCAATGTCAATTATTTACAAAGATGGCTGGAACCGGTACCTCCAAACAGAAAGAAAGTAAGTTGTCACTGAATTTGATATTTCCGTCACAAGAAGTGCCTCAAATCACATCTGAACTTATTATTCGTCGCCCAATAAATCATTATGGAAATATACACATTTACGGACACATCCAAATGAGAGAGGAGACTACCTCATTGTCTTTACAGTACAACTTACCAATCCATGGCTCCGACTTACTTTTACTTGAAGCAACCTGTAATTCACAAATCTTCTTGGGAAAGAAGTACTCACTTTCAATGTCATCGAAGGGCCCCTCATGGAAGAATTTTGATGGAAAAGTTACCTTTGGACTCAATGAATTTGATACAAACTGGAATTTTGAACTTCCAAACGTTTCCGGCTCCCTTCGTGCATTTATTGGAAGTTCCAGCTATGGATCCAAGGAGTATGCTGTCTCTTCAAGAAATTTTATTGATCTGAAGAACATGGTTAATATTACGGTATCAGCAATTTGTAAAGATAAGACTTTGTCATTCGAGTCAACAACATGGAAAGAAGGAAGAAAAATAAGCTCGGAGTTAAGTATTGATGCTCCACAGCTCTTAGGCCCATCTCACCATTACAAAGTCCAGATTGAAGAAGTAAGCCCACGGACATTATATTCCATTGCAGCTAGAGGACATCAAGGAAAGAGTCATGTTAACTTTGAAGGTGAACTTTCTTTTGGAAGAAATAAAACCATAGGACATGGAAAACTAAGCGGAACGTATGGATTACATTTCATTGGGTGGACTTTCGAGCGACAGTTCCGTTTCTTAGCACTAAATCTTCAATTGGAGTCCACCACATATCTCATTGGCAAACGAGTTAGCTCGTCAAGTGAATTAAAATGGGACGAAACATCGTTTTCAGGGAAGGTCCAATGCAACACAGCCAAATCAGTTCATACTTTTACTACGAGAGGAAATTGGTCAGAGAAAGGAAAATCTTTAGAAATAAAACTGGACACTCCTGTCATTGAGCCAGTCAAAATAGCAGGTGAATGGAAATCAGGGGTAAATACTTATTTTGCAACGGTTACAGGAAACTTCAACAACATGAACAACTCCATCGAAGGACTTATAGACCTGCAGGATATAGAAGGTCGCCTTACCGTGAACTCTCCTATTTTACCATCTTCGGTTTTCAACGCTCATTTGAAGTTCAAAAATGTCTTGGAGCTGAAGAACTTTGAAATTCTTACGAATATTGAAGTACAGCAGATTCATTGGCTAGTTGAAGGATCAATGTTATGTGACACACTCAAAGATTGCTCATTGAAAACCCATGTTATTACGCCGTTCAAATCATTTAGTGAAATCATGTTTGCTGGGAAATTCACAAAAGACGAAATCTACGCTGAAATTCTGACGCCTTTTGATGTCATTCCTAATGGATTGCTTCACATCCAAGGAATTGAAGGAGTCAGGCTAAAGACTTGGACGAATATGAAACCTTCTGTTAAGCTGCAACTTCCATTCGGAAAATATTCTGTAGTCGGTAAGTAAATAAATAATTTTTTTAGTAAGTGAAGGAACTCAATAATTCAAATCGTTTGATATCTACGTTAAAAATTACGGTTGTATTTCAGGAGTTGTCAAAGTCCCCAATACCACTGAAAACGGAGAACTCCACATTCTTGCTGAACATGGAAACACAGGTTCAATGAAAACTTACGAACTTCTTGGACAGGTATCATCGTTCAATACTTTCTCGTGGAATATGGTGGACCCTGGATTAGTGAGGCTTCGAATTGCTAGTCCACGCAAAGTCTTAGAGTTGTTTGAAGTCGCTACAACTTACAAATTGAGTGGAAAGAGTTTGATTGAGTTGAAGTCTGAAGCATCACTGAAGTCTTATTTTGCTGAATTCTCAGACAGAGGAATGAAATTTGCATATAGAAACGACAACGATAGACCTGAAATAACACTTGAATTTTCAACTCCATTTGAATCTTACGAAAGGATTGCCTTGCAAATAGCCATTAACAAATTCAAAGGTATCGGAACTGGTCAGAGTGTGCATATGATTCTGGACAAATCCGATTGGGAAGACAAATTAGAATTAAATGCGGATTATCGGTACATTTACAAAGGATTTCTGGACATGGAAGCAGAAGTGAATGGAATTCTTATTTCCTTTATGGATGCTCCACCAGTTCATCTCAAGTTTGTTAGCAGAAATGAACAATCAAACTTCACAGGAAATTTGGAAGGTTTCGTTGGAACTAATAACGTGTCTTTATTGGTGGAAGCAGTGTTGCATGAAACTGGAATCTCAGCTTCATTAGATGCAAAAGCTGGAGATGAAGATCCGTATGAATCCAATATTCAGTTTCATTTCTATCGAACTGAAAATACCTTTAGAGTCTTCAAACAAGTTAAATTCCAGAGTAGAAGTGTATTATTCATTTCCGCTCAATTTTCACCTGAGCTTCAGGTAGCAGGTGGAGAGCTTAAGGTTGTTACTCCATGGGGTCCTATTGAAGGCAATTTAGCACTGCTCCCTGTCTCCGTATTTCTTGGAGACTCTGACTTGACATTCGATCAAATTTTGGAAAACATAAATGTTACATTCAACCTGAACTTTAATTCACGAAGAATAATTGGCTTGGAATGTGGACTGAGAGATGACAACTTTGTTTTCGATATTTTTAATCCGTTTAGTCCTATATCTGTTCTGTTCAATGTGAAATATGCGGAATTATCTGAGACAGCAATCGTTGGAGAGATCTCCTGGGACATACATAATCGTGTTGGGAACACTGTCGGTTTTAAATTCAGAAAAAACACTGGAAATGATCATCACAAGATTGGCATTGAGATTCATGCGGCTGAAGCTGGAAAGGTGGACATCACGCTTACTCACACCATGAACCCGTCCTTACTCAACAATAGTATTGATCTCAAATGGGACAGTCCTTTCTTCGAGAGTGAAGGACGAGTTGGATATTCAATCATTATGTCGTCCTCTACGTCCCATAACCAAAAAAGTCTGGATTGCTTTGCTCAAGTTGATCTTCCATGGAGGTCAGTCCAAATTGATACATTCCACAACAAAAGCATGAAAGAATCTCAAAGCTCTTTTACTGTAAAGTGGGACGCAACTAATGACCCAAGCAAATTCATCAGCATTAAAACTCACGAAGAAATGAAAATGACATGGAGGGTTATCGAAGCATCTCGATATTTGGAAATTAAACATCCAATGTCAGATACGCCTCTTATGCTATCTTTCGATCAGATTTATAAAGATAATCGGTTCCAACATATTGAGGTTGATCTGAAAACTTCGTCGAATCCGAATGGAAACTTCATGTTCCTTATTTCTCGCAATAAAACGGATTGGAGTAACTTCAAAATTCTTGTGCATCACGCCCCCTCAAATCTTCACACGGAGTTATCAGCTTCCATCTCCTCTCCGAACGTGGCCGCAGATCTTACTTATATGAATGTCCACAAATCAATGCAAGCAGTTTATCTAAGAAGCTTCTGTACTGCTGCGGATTGTCAAATCAAACTTCACTCGGGTGGAGATTCTGAGCTGGTAAAATATTTAGACTTGGAGACGCACTTTTATCAAGATCCTATGATATTACGTGTGCAAGTCACTTCTTCAAACTTGGATATGAAACTTCAAAAATCCCTTCCATATTTCGAGTCAACTTTTAACCAAAGAAGCGGAGAAAATATTGTGAAATTCGTTGGAGGATTTCTACACAAGAAAGAAGTTGGATTAAAACTCATCAGATCAGGAATAGAAAGTACAATCAACTATCTCGTTGCAACTATCAAACTCAACACTTCTAACACATTATCAGCTAGAGTCAATTGGGATGAGGATACTTGGTCGGCTTTGAGTGAACTAGAGCTTTCACAGGTTGTCAATGCTTTTGTTCCCGAAATTCCTATGGATAAAATTGCAAGTATGATAGCCGAGGAAGTCGAATTAAGATGGAAATCAGTTTCTCCTGAGATACAACAGGTTTTGCAAGTCGTCGCAAAAACTATTGCTCAAGAAATTGAAAGCATATTTGGAGAGTGGAGAGCCGCTATGAATTACTTGAATGACTTGTACCAAAGCAACGCTATGTGGGTAAAAGACATCTGCGAATATCTTAACGTGCCCTTGCAAGAAGGACTTTCACTTGGGTAACTTGAACTTTTCATATTAATACATTAACAATAACGACGCAGAGACACTTAAAAAAGATTTGATCTTTCAGACGAGTCGCTACTTCGGAACTGGTGAATTTGAGCAAAGTTGTTTTGCGTCGAGGAGCTGACTTAGTAAAGTGGATTCAAACAACCAGTGAATTTTATGAAGGGAAGTTAGAAAAGGCAATAATTGACACTTGGGATAGACTTGAGGACTACGTTAACAAAATTTGGCGTGGAAATCTTGCTTGGCTTTCTACAACTTTCGACTGTGTTGAGGAGCTTGTAGAAGCTTTCATGGAGACTTTTGAAGGCAAGATTGAAGAAATTGAAAAGAAGTTGCTGGCTGTCGGTCTCATCAAGCGACTTATTCAGTTGTACAGAGACTATTCTACTTGGATAGAAGAGATTCCAATTCAAGATTATGTCGAAAATGTTGAAAACATGTTTACAGTCAGGTTAATTGCATATTAAATTTAAAAACCTTTTTTATAATACTTCTTTACGCTAATAACTAAACAGTCAATTTTTGGTTACATGTGTTTCATACACAGAATTTGGGACAAATTGGTTAAATACGTGCAGCCACTTATAGACGCCATCAAAAACGGAGTTGAAGATGAATACTTCCTCGATCTTTTGGAAACTCCGCCCTTACCTTATATTCGTCAGTTTATGAGCAACCTAGAAACATTGTTTGACAACATTTGGGAGAGCATTGAGATTGAACAGAGGATAAAGAATCTTCTCCGAGCCTCGTTGAAAAGCGTAGACGGACTTGTTCATAGGTACATTCCAGCAGGAACTTTTACTTATGACGAAGACAGAGGAACACTGGAATACGACCAAAGCCTTGGAGTAATAACATGGAAAGATTTCACTCAACTTCCCTCATGGAAAGCTTCAGAGCAAGATACTCAAGATGTGAACCAACTCACGAACTTTTACTATCAAGTTTTGGATCAAATAGAAAGTCTCAAGCCTCTCATGAACCTCAACATTCGTAGTGTCCTTCCTCCGTTTGGCAGCTATGCGTTGATGGCTGGCGATTATCATTACTTCACGTTTGATAAAAAATACTTCCGATTTGCAGGAGAGTGCAGTTATCTTCTTGTTGGAGACTCATATGCTGATCAAGATCCATTCTCTTTGATAGTAAACTACGTTAACCAAGATGGAACAGCCAAGAAAAAGTCTTACTCAGTTGTTACAGGAGAAAACGTAGTGAATATTGAGTTGGACTCTTTCAAAATCACTGTCAACAATCGGAAAGTGGAGCTACCTCTAGAAATCGGATCTATTCTGATTCGAAGACATCAGTCTGGACTAGAAATTTACGATAAGCGAGGATTCCATATGAGTTGTAGCTTATCTCCGAATGTGTGCACTTTTTGGACTTCAGGTTGGCATTTTGGAAAGCTTACTGGCCTCTTAGGAACTTATGATAACGAACCTACAAATGATTTGAGAAATCCGGAAGGCCAGATCATCCAGGATGTATCAGTCTTCGCTCACTCGTGGAGGGTTGGAAAGAACAGTGGAACTTGCAGATTGAAAAACTTTGCCAAAGACGACGTTGAACCAACTGACATCGATGGAATTTGCCACAACCTTCTTCTAAACAGAAGTTCTCCACTGCGACCGTGTTTCAATACAGTGGACACTCAGGTATACATGGACATGTGCAAATACGACTTGTCTAAGAATATCAACAACGCCAATAGAAACCAGGCTGCTTGCTCGTCTATGAGTGCTTATGTTGCAGAATGCCAGAAAAACAATGTGGACATCTGGATGCCTCCAGCTTGTGGTAAGTAATTCATGTAATGAATTCTATGCATATGATTGTGTATCATTGATGTCAGTTAGCATTATCATTAAAATTTGGTTCAATTACAGTACGATGTCGGTTAGAAGATGGAACAGCTTTAACAACTGGAGAAAATGCAACACTAGAAACTAACGGAGAGTTGGAACCTCCTATGTCTTCAGACAACGTTATTCTGTTGGAAGCAACAAGTTGTATTAATTCCACTCATGTTTCAGAAGCTGTCAAACACATGGAATTAGCTTTAAACGCTCAAGGTCTCTTCAATAATCGTTACTCCATTGTCAGCTACGGAGGAATAGGACTTGAAGAAAAGCCTCATGTCAAAACAATTTCGTCGAGAGTTTGGTCACATAGTACTTTGTTTAAAGCTCCGAATGACGCGTACACTAATGAGGAAACTACAACTGATTTGTACGAAGCGATTGAATATGCTTCGACTATGGGTTTCCGAGCCGGAGTATCTAAGAACTTGATTGCGTTTACTTGCGGGACCGATCGATGTGGAAATCCAGCCAAATATGCAGACCTGCTGACGTTATTGGTTGAGAATGACATGAAACTTCATCTACTGGCTCCTAAAGCGTTTACACTTAAGGTGGAATTTCTTGCATGTCAAACAATATAGGTACTTGAAATATAAACCATTCTATCTTTCATTATTACAGGGAAACAAGAAGATGGATGGAACGGAAAAAATACTGGGGATGGATTCAACTGGAGTCTACACAACAAAACACATGAAACAAGAGTTGCTGGAACCCGACGCAGCTCTGAAGCGTCAAGTTAACATTCCGAAGGACTTTTGCACACCTTTGGCAATTGAGTCGAATGGGTCCAGATTTGACTCTGAAATGCCCTCGAAGAAACTTTTGAATGTCTGGTCTCGTAGAGTCGCCCTTACATCGTTTCCATCAAAATGTCAGAGATGCGAATGCGTACCAGATAAGTACGGCAGTGCAAGTTTGATGTGTCATCATTGCGTTTCGCCAAGTCTAATGAAATTCATGCAAGAATGGGAAAAGTATAACGGTGCGGATGATGACGATTTGACGGCTTTTGATATGCTCGATCATCAGGAATTCGATGCTTTGATGATTGCTTAAATTACCTGGATTGGTTTTAAACTGATTAAATTCTTTGTTTCCTAGTCTTGTTGTGATTTTATCAGTAGGATACTCTTACTATACTTGAAGTCTTTAATTAACATATGTTAATGCTGTGCCATTTTTAATCTATTACAATTTGTAATCGCTAAATTTCCTTTTCATAGCTCTTTCATCTTTTGATTGTGTAGTAATGCGTAGAATTAATATTTTCACTATGAGCTGTAGACCTGGCTTTGACTGAAACTTCATTGTTCTCTTAACCTATATATTATAGTTATTGCTGTAGATTATATAACGTGTTATTGCTTAGTTAAGTTTTAAATAAAGCGTAATCCACTTCAAAAATGGACGTTTCCACGAGTTTCTCTGTAATTAAATCATCCACCTACAAAACTATGATTTAATACACTTTTTCATAAGGATTTGGGTGTACAATGACGTAACTATATGAATGGCGATGATGATGATCTGAAGTCTATGATTAACTCATTGATGGAATATAGTCATACTTATGTGAACACACACGTATACGCATAAAAGATGTTTAGAGAAGTAAAGATCTGATATGAATTGGTTGTTAGCCCACTTGAGGAGAGGTTACGAGTATTCTATTATGATAATTAGAAGTAGTAGAAATTGTAGTTGGTGAAGAGAGAGACGCTCGGAGGCAGAGAGGCAGGTATTGGGTTTATGTATTGGAGGATGTGAAAAATCCAGTTTCTTCGGTGGTGAGGATGGATGATAACACTGTATAAGGCAAGTCGAGGAAATACCACGATTGGGATGCAATAATGTCTTCTTGGTCCGTGTAATAATATTATTAGGACGGGGATCCATCTAACACACCTGGGTAAATTCCTAAGAAATCCTATTTCGTGTTCGTACACATATCTTGTTTTTCCCTTTCCCTGCTAATACTCGACGTAACCTATGCTTTAACTATAATACTTCCATTTCAATGTACATTTAAGTCAGGTCACAATGACTTCTATTGCTATGTTCCTCTCTTTTACTTATGATTGTGGTTTAATACCACACACACAATACACTCCTTCGTCTTAAGTAGTAGAATGTCTAGCGAGTTGAATGTTAATACAGATGAGACCAACCTTATTATCATGAAGCAGGCTGGGTTTCAGCATATAGGCTTGGGGACACGGACATTTACTTTTGATACTGTATCGTATTTTTATTGTGTAGCCCCCTTCTTCGGTTAGCCGATTCCCTATTCACAACTTCATTAATTGTGAGATAACATGTTATAATATATATTCATATGAGCTCAACAACCTGACTGACTATCATGTACAGATTTTTAAAACTAGCCAATTAACTTAAAGATATTGCATTCTCCTTCTTACAATTAGCTATTAATTTAGTTAAACTGACTCTCACACATCGACCATTCGTTCGTGCAGTTTACGTAACACAAAACTATTACACTTGCTGTATTACGAAGTGCTCAAATAGGCAATAATACGATCATTCATAACAGAAGAAGAAGTCGAAGGTTCCCTTGACTTATTGACAATCACAGTCCTCTCCAAAAGGTAAGGAATATTCAGATCTCCTAAAGTAGATATGATATTTATCAGTCTCCCTATTTCAACCATTTACTTTATGCTTATATAAGTACCTTTCTCTCTCTCAATCCATATATCTTAAGTGCAACTGCACCATTATGCATGAAACATGTTATATGACCTGTGTCCTTTAATAAATGGTTCCAATACTTTTAAATAAGCACAAGAAAAATGTGAATAGTGTGGTAATGGCTTTTCAGCGCATGCTATAATAATTGTTAGTATGGTAGTAACATTATTTCTAAAAAAGATTTCTCATAATGATATAAGGATTATTTTGTTTGGACTTTCAAAACCGCGTGGAATTCTGCATTTATTTTTAATGATTTCTGAATACCTTTAGTGCAAGTCTTGGTCAGTTAACAGTTTATACTCCTTACTTCCATCGTTGGGTACTATCTATTCAAAGAGTAGGTTTTGTTTCATAACATTAACATCAATCTTAGTCATCCAAAGTAGGCACAGAATCCTGGACATATAAGGTAATAACTGGTGTTGTCTAAGTGTTGTACAAGGATCTCTGGGATTCTGAATCTCTCTCTTTCTCACTCTGTCCTTCCTCCACTCATTTTAGCAGATTCATTGTGAACTTACAGTTACATCGATTAATATATTTACTAGTGACTAGTTTGGTAGTCTTTTACGTACAAAACAAACAGAACGATTGATATCATATAACTTGTTTGTTTCAGCATCTTTCTCTATTTCCAAGTACAACTGTGAGTAGATCTTCTCAAGCTCGAAATGGCTTTCCACGGACCGTCCTACGGGCTGAGCAGAGAGTGCCAAATGAAGGTTAATCCCGAAAATCTACCTATATCTGTTGGTCAAAATTAAAATTTGTCACAAGTTTCTTTAAAATCTCAATATTTTAACAGTCGCAAGCAAAGTTCAGTTTAGAGCGTGCCAAGGAAGTTGTGTCATGGGTAGAAGCTGTTATTGATAGGAAGTTGGAAGTCTCAGGCAATGACGACGGAATCAGAGATCAACTGGACTTTGCTTCCATTTTGCGGGATGGTGTTGTTCTTTGCGAGTAAGTTAAGATATATTACCTAACGGTGACCTTGTAGGTTTTACTTTAAAATGAGATTTATTAATCTTACTTTGGTGGAATCATCATGAATCTGACTTGTAGCGAATTGAGCGAATCAATATCATAGCGAAGGAATCGAGTATTATTACTTTGATCTTGATGTGTTTAGCTATAAACTAGTCTCATTCTGTCTCAAAAAATTGTTTTCAGAGATGTTCAGTACTCACTCCAACTAACATGTATTTTTATGTATACTTACAGATTGATCAATAAATTATGTCCCAGCGCCGTTAAAAAAATTAACGTGTCCGCAGCTCCATTCAAACAGGTAAATTAATGGAGCTTCTTAATCAAGAAAATTGAGTTCGAAAATTCTATTGAGTCTTATTTTAATCCTAGAGAGAAAATCTGGAGATGTTCTTAAAGGGCTGTGAAACATACGGGTTAAAATCTCAAGATTTATTTCAAGTGAATGATCTGTACGAGAACAAGAATTTGTACATGGTCGTAGACTGCATCTTCGCGGTTGGAGGAATGGTATTTGCAATAATATACAATCGAGAGAACCATATCATTTTTGTTCCTTCATCCTTATTGGAAATATGTCACAGGCTCAGAAGAAAGGATACGATGGACCCAGACTTGGCGTTAAGGTTGCGAATGAAAACAAAAGAAACTTTACACCAGAGAAACTGGCAGAAAGTAATAAAATAATCGGTCTTCAGTATGGAAGTAACAGAGGGGCCAGTCAAGCTGGAATGGGGGCATTTGGAAACTCTCGAAAAATTCTTCCTGACGGTAAAATTTTGTTTCTAAACCTTACAACCAAACATCCTTTTTTAGTTCACGGAAATCTCGAACGAATATTAATGCTTTTTTATGTATTTGCAGAGTTCATGCGGCAATAATAATAGTCATGTGTAACAACGCCAAATAAATACACTTTTAGTCGTACATGTGGAATACAATGACGAAGTATGAATTGAAATAGTATAAAAATAATTAAGGTCCTCAGATATTCCAGTATGCTTAGTGTTGCTTTTTAGCTCATCCCGATGTTTATTATAAATATATAGGTATATATAAGTATATTTTAAAGCTGAACGGTCAACAAAAGTTATGTTGTGTATGAATTCACATGGCCGATGTTGTACGGGAATCCGACATTCACAACAGGAACTTTCCATAAGTTTTGCCATATTCTACGGTGATTATACTAAGCAATCCAACCAGAAGAACTTAAATAATTGTGCCTTGTTGAAATCTAGTTTAAAGTCTGATAGTTTAAACAGTTGCCATAAAAGTGCTTGTAGAAATTTAAATCATGTGATTCTTATACATCCGCAGCTTCCACTGATTTTGCATCATTTGACATTCCGCGTAATAATAATATCATTTTTCCTTCTGTCAGGGCTTAGCTATAAAAACAAAAAGTATGATGTTGTACTTTTTATTATAAGATAAGATTAATTTAGTGTTTTGGTAACGGCAAACGGTGACTTATTGGTGAGTAGATAACTTATTTTTTTGTTTTGGGACTGAACATATAAACTGAAAGAACTAAAGAACAACGAAAGTAAGATTTATGCTCACACCACATTATGTTCGGGTAATTTATAAGATTATAATTTTTGGAATGTCAGAAATATGCCATCAATCAAAATTGTATTTTCATATTACTTTTGTGTACCAGTTTACATTTATAAGCTCGAGTACTTGTGGAAAGTAGACACAATACTTTGTTACTTATCGTTAATATTTGCGTGAAATATGTCAATCTATGTGTGCAATGTGCATACACATAAATTTTTATTTACGACGATCAAACAAGAAAAATTAAGTAAAATTGTTGACTACTATCTCGATCTATATATTTGTATCTTCGTATTGTTTACACGTAAAGTTGCAACAATTTTCGAGAATCCTTCTGTGGTTGTGTTATATGTGCCATTCTTTTGATGAATTTATAAATTGTACTAATTGTTGAATAAATAATCTTTCATGATTTGAAGCCAATTATTATTGAAAATGTATGCCCATTTAGTTGACTGATTTAAAAGATTCAAGTAATTGTATACGGGAATCGTAGACGACTTATGTCTCCTGTAATTTAAAAAAAATAGCAACGCATCTAATGCTGAGGGGCGTTAACGTAGGCTAACGCAACTGTGCTAATTACTACATTAATTCTTTAAATTCTCGAAATGAGTTGCACTGGCTTATCGAAACTAAGCAAAGTTACTCGACCTCATTAGATGTTGAAATGGAAGCTGTGTTTCAAGTTCACAGAGCGGAAGTAAATTAATCATAATATTATAAATGTAGTAAGGCAATTAATCCACCTTCTATCCGATCTCACTTCACACACAATATTCATACACACACTGCAATGTTGTATAACAGGTATTCATTTAATATGAAGTCTTTATCAAGCATTAGTGCTACTTTTGATTCATCTTGAGAACAGATCTCAAATCTAACGCAGAGTTAAGAGGAATCGGAGGTGGTAAACTGAAGAGTACACATAAAAGTATAAAAGTAAATAATATGATGATGCGTTCTGTGTACATTCACACAGGATGAATCTCTTTTCCCATTCGTGCCAAATGCACGTACACTCACTTCTACAGCTAAAAGTAAGTATACTTTCGTATCTGCCTCATGAACTTGAATGCATTTGATTCAGCCACACGATAACTACCCGATGATGACAGCAGTTTTATGAGGAAACATAATGCTGCATTCATCTTACTGTAAGTATATAAGAAACTACCAACGGTAACCTACATTATTATTCTTGAGTCTTTATTGCTTCTCGAGAAAGTAAGGCATATGTAATCAGTTGCAGACCGACATGGTTATAAAATTAATACTCGCGTTGTGTACAAATTAGAAAGTTTCTCTCGACCTACATATTAAGTAACACAAGATTTTGAGTGAAGTCTTAAACACGTCGTACCACTTCTTATTTCAATGGATACAATTAAATGTAACTCTTTTCCTTCCTTAACACCACCAACTGCTCATTTATTTTGTCTAAGATCGCACACAATAACACAACTAAGAGAAATCAGTTGTTGCAACAGTGTTGAATCAAAATTTTAAATTCTACTCAATTCTAAAAAATTACAGAAGCTTCTTGAAGTGGAAGTCGCACTTCTGTCTGCAAAAAAGGTGCTTGCATTATTATTCTTTTTAAAAAGTATGAATGTCAATGTCAAGTTTACCCAGAATACAATGACAGAAACCTTGAGGAGTGCGAATAAATAACTGACAATCAGTTACCTAAGTCTAATGAGTTATAAATCTTAATGCAAGTCTCATCACCACCACTGCTCGCCTATTTTGTGCTTTGTACTTGAAACAAAATAAAATGATCAACTTGAACTTGAAATTTTATCCACTACAAATATATAAGTATAAAT
>Ga0194135_10000220_pt1 | contig 33574 bp, 41 predicted proteins | sample LitLau_LLRF_2013_FD_134024 | JGI IMG/M metagenome (GOLD analysis project Ga0194135, IMG submission 134024) | Freshwater sediment microbial communities in response to fracking from North America - Little Laurel Run_MetaG_LLRF_2013 (version 2) | ecosystem: Environmental > Aquatic > Freshwater >... | reverse complement strand
GGAGTCGCAAACAAATGTTGTGATACTTTATGCAAAGACGTAAAGAAAGAGTTTGAGTTTTAAGTGTGAGCCAAAGATAACCCACTCGGGTCGCCTGGAGGGATCAAAACCGCATCAGCTTTTATTTCTTAATTGACTCCAAAACCAAAGGTGGCATATTCCCCAATTTTAATGTGCTTTAAATAAATAACATGATTCACTGTTTTTTGTATTAGTAATATCAAGTCTCGAGATCGGTTCCTCGATGGTCATTTTTAAACTAATTTAAGTGTGCTGCATGAATAACGCACACTACTGTGCTCCTTCGTGATATGTTCATGAAAAGACTACGTGGGCTTTAGAAATGTGCGTAGCGTAGATTTTTCTAAATTCTCTCAATCAGCTTCAGGTGTGTTGAGCTTATCAAAGTTCCATTGTCGTGACTTTTTGCATGGTCACAAGTAGAAGCTTGTAAATCTGGAAGGAAGACGAAGGCACGCAGCAGTTGGAAATTTCCAGCCCATGAAATTGCTCTCTTCCTGCATTTTTAATCTCCGCTGAAGTCCTTGTTTTTCGCGTTGATCTAAAGGAGAAGTAAAAAAGTTAGAATCCCGAAAGCTCCAATTAATAACACAGGACCACAAAAAGATTTGTCTGATTCAGAGAAAGTGCTTCGTGGTCCTCAAGGTCACAATAATCAAAAGAAATCCAGCCCAAACGTAGTCTGAATTGAGTTACGATTGACAAGCAACCGCCCCGCACATTGGACTTAATAAGCTGACAACGGGGATATCCCAAACCCTCAATTCTTTCCCTTTTCCATCTCCCCCGTAGGGATAAGGAGCAGTCAGCCTCAGTTTCCAATGACTAACGGAAGTAGGTCAAAGGTCACCTCCCAGGCTTTCAAAAAGAAGAGAAGGCAGAGGCAAACAATCCTCATTGCTCTTTCCCCATACTCCTATAAGGGAGCCGCCCTCCAAGAGCGTCCATGAGTCGTCCTTGTCTCAGACCTTCCCGGGAGTTTATTAAAAACGGTGACCCCCTTGGTGCGGGCGTCGGGCTGGACTTCCAAGACTCCGTGACCTCTCTCTTTCAGTGCGAAGCTGTTGTTCATCATGGTTTATTCAGTAACACAACACAAACACTCTTGTGTAAACAAACTCACCAGTGGAGGGATTTCCACGTGTCTGTCCAGCTTGACCTTGTGTCACTTGTGTCACTTGTGTGTAGCACTACTAGCACTTCGTAGGCCACCAAAATCTCCAGGAATGTTTCCGAATGAAGATTTCAAATTCCCTTCCATTTCACTGAATCTGGTGGAATGAAATGCGGCCCTTATGGCAGGGACGCGTTCCTGCTGCTATGAAGGACCTTTCACCATCCTTCTTGTTGTCACTCAAGAGTCCCTCATGGGTGAATGACACCAATATTTGAAATTGCCGCGAACTGAAATCGCGGGAATAAAAAGTCTGCTGCGGAATCTCGCATGACCCCATGTCACGAAATAGAAAGGCAGCGCCGGGTTAAGTTTGCGTGTTCAAAGGCTAAAAACAACACACGATATACAACAATACAACAAGAGAGAAGAATAATATTTACAAAAGTTTTGTTTAGATATTATTAATACGATTCGAGTGTAGTACGATTTCTAAATTTTCGTCTAAATTTTAGTGATTGTGGTTTCTGTTTTTGAAATCAGTAATTGAAATGTTGGAAGTAAAAGAGTTAGAGGAACAGATTCGTAATCTTGAGCGAAGGGAGTTGGAAGGGGGAGCAGGATCACCAACGGAAGGATTGGGGACGGAAGGATACGCGTCGTTGTTGGCGTTGACGTTACTTCAAGACTATAGAGTATGGCTATAATAATAATTGAACTTCGGTTTACTACTTCTTTTACAATATTACAATCAACTTGGACTTGGTAGACTAAATAATACCGAACTTTTGTTTGCTTATTTCTAGATAGAAAATGTCAGATGGATTTGGAGAAGAATTCCACCTTCCCTTAAGTCCCAACCATCAGTTTTGCACGAGTTGTGGTCCCTCACAGTTTTACTATCGTCTCGTGATCTTCCTGCATTTTATGGGGCTGCTGCAAACAATTCCTGGCCGACGTCTATTGCTAATATTGTTCAGTCACTCGTTGGTAAGCTAAATATTATATGAATGTTTTAAATTGCCCAATTGCTTCACTTGTTGGGTAACTAAATTGATATTTCATTACAGAGCGTGTAAGACAAGAACAACTGGTATTAGTGGGGTCGGCATATGCTTCAGTTGGAGTAGATGCTCTCGGATTACTTCTAGGCTTAGATCAACAGGGCGTAATTAATTTCATAAGCACACAGCCGGGTTGGAATTACGAAGCTGAAACGATGCTTGTTACTCCTCAGGAATGTCCTGCAAGTGAAGAGGTCTCTTTCGAGACTGGGTCTGAAGAACCTCACCTGCCTAATCTGACTTCTTATGTGTCCTTCTTGGAAAACTAATGTACTAATTTGTCACTAAATGTAAGCATTCAATAACTTTGTATTCAATAACTTTGCTAGTGACGATGATGATAAAAGACTACGCCATTTGTATCGATAAAAAGACCGTGTTTTAATGCGTGTTCAACGAAATTGAAATGATATAAATCCAAGCCTGAAATCCGACCTCTCGTGATCTATGCTAAGAAATGAATCTTTTCTAGTTATTATTATTTTAGTTGAATCATAAGTGAAGTATACTTGTCACAAGAATGCATTTCCTTTATAGAACTTCAGAATTCACACAGACACAGGAATTCACTGTCGAAACTCGACCAGAGATGTTTACCCCAGCCCTCTTTAACGTTAAACTAGTCTCACACTAGTGTCATTTCATACTACCGGATTAATCTCAATCCACCATAAATTATTCATTAATTATGCATGAAATGGAAATCGGCAAATCATTTATTGTGATGGGATTGCAGTTGCGAGACATCTTCCACGTGCAGCCAGTTCATTTTGACACCAGTAGCCAGTAGCTCTGATACTTGCAGTTGCACTTATGATTAATGAGTTTAATATAAACGGGAGTTCATGATCAGCAGGCAGAGTTCATTTATGCATTCAAAGTTGATCAATATGATCAATAATTTAGCTTTCAGAAAAACAACTAATTCCCCATTAAAGTTCGATTCTAGGTGACATTATTGTTTTAACAATAAAGTTGACAATGAATTGTATTGGGTTATGGCACAACTGCGCTGTCTTGCTTGATTAATAGCTGGTATAGCGTTTAATGCATGCATAGCGTCGCAATAAAAATTGAGACTAAGTCAAGGGCTTGAAATTGGATCGATTTGCTTAATGGTGATGAATATCACTAATATGTATTGTTGGTTGAATGTTTCCACCTTCATTGGATAAAACTGTTAACCTGCAGCAGGTACATTCGACATCAATATAGACGTACATATTAAGCGATCGAATTATACTATTAATCATCGTTGATAAGATCTTTCATTTATATAAGATACACCTCGTTTCGCTTGTTTATGAGAGTGAATTAATGCTAACAAACAGATAACATTAATATGCAGAGTGACAAGTTGATACAAATGGATGATTACACATAGTTTGCCATGCCAAGTAAATAAAAGCACTGCAAAGCCCACTTTGGAATTTAGTGCATGGTAAGATCTAAGGTCGACGGTTATTATTACACAGCTACAGATTCTTCATAAACAAACTGTCAACCGGGCTCTGCACTGCAGTTTGTCTGGAAAGGCTGCATGCATAATCGTTACTTTACATTTAAAATCGACACAATGAGTTTCATGTTTCTTGCTCTGGTAGTGAAAACAAACACTTTTACAGTATTTTAGTTCGTTTAAAATCTAATATTGTTTTGCAGAGCTTGATCATCCAAGTGCTGGCCTCGTCAGATACTGGAATGATGAAGCAAGAAGATCCTCCTACTCTGTATGAGTACTTCGGAGTTGCAAACAATGGGACGCTCCAAGGGCTTGTTGCAGACGAAGAGGGATTTAAGTACGCCTCATACAAACAAACGGAACGAATTGCTACGAGATTGAAACCTTTAATGTGGCTCTATTGATCATACAGGTTAAACGGCAAGAATATCCGTCTCATTAGTGGAGCTATTCACTACTTCCGAGTTCATCCCGATTACTGGAGAGACCGATTGCGGAAACTAAGAGCTAATGGAGCCAACGCAGTGGAAACTTATGTTGCATGGAATCTTCATGAACCAATCAGAGATCAATTTGACTTTGGAAGTCGCGACAACGACATGTCTATCTTTCTGGACATTCGTAGATTCATTCAAATCGCCAAAGAAGAAGATCTCGTTGTACTGCTAAGGCCGGGGCCTTTCATTTGCTCTGAATTTGAATTCGGGGGTCTTCCTAGGTAAAATCTGTCATTCATTTCCTTCACACATTGAAGCTACTGTACTTAGTAGTACTGACATTTCAATAACTTTGTTTATTGGATAAAGTTATCTACTTCGTGATCCCAACATGAAAGTTCGCACAGCCTATCAACCATATCTGGATAGAGTTAAGGTTTATCTTGATAACTTGTTGCCTCTTGTGCGAGATCAACAGTTTACTCGTGGTGGTCCCATTATCGCCTTGCAGGTATCGTTTTGCACGCTGTCAAGTGGCTTATGTTCAAGTGAAAGTTCGATGGCCAATCGACCTCGATGAAAGTCATCTATTACTATTATTATGTTTTAGATCGAGAATGAATATGCGTCCTTTGACAAAATTGAAACTCCGTATTTGGAATGGATCCAAGAACTTTACATTCAGAATGGACTGAACGAGTCTTTATTCTTCACATCAGACGGTGCATGGTTCGGGGATAAGGGCAGTCTACCCGGAGTCCTCAAGACAGCAAACTTCCAAAGTGATCCCGAGCAGAACTTTAAAGATTTACTGTCATTCCAGCCGGACAAACCTCTTATGGCCATGGAATACTGGGCTGGATGGTAACGACTCATAAATCTATTCGAATTAAAATAATACTAAAGCTTAGATCATTTAGAAAACGATTCTTCTCAAGGTTTGATCATTGGTTTGAAAATCACTCGACCACAGACGTTGAAGGTAACCTATCAATGCAAATGCACTAAATGCAGCACTGATGGAAAACAACCAAGACCCAAATGCAACAGAACAAATGTGACTGCAGGGAGCTCAACGTTTGTTTGCATTTCCAGATTTTGGAGGAATCGTCGAAGTAATTTTGAGCCCTGAATACAATGGCAGCATTAACTTTTACATGTATCACGGAGGAACTAATTTCGGATTTAATGCTGGAGCAAATAGTGGAGGACCGATTTCGTACGAGCCGGATGTCACAAGCTACGGTAGCCTAGAACGAAAGCAATAGCAATAGTATATAATAATATCCATTTGAAGGAGTCTCAACTTGCCTCTTTGTCCTATAGATTACGATGCTCCACTCTCTGAAGCTGGAGATTACACTCCAAAGTACTACAAGATACAAGAACTTGCAGCTAAATATCAAGTTCCGGTTCTTAAATGGCCCGAGCAACCAGAAGAAACTCGTAAACTAGCATATCCGCCAGTTTCTATTCAGCAGTACTTAACTTTTGAAGACTTATTGAATCAAGTTCCTAGCACTGCCAAATTTCAAATGGACTATCCAGTCAATATTGAGAATCTCCCTATGAACAACGACTGTGGACAGAGTCGTGGTTACACGTTGTACAGGAAAGTTGTACCATTTGAGACTGGGGCTACTTTCATTGTAATATTTAGTAATTGTAATTTAAGTATCGCTAAAACCAGCAAGCAATAGCTTCATAGTACTAAATTGGATTAACCTGATAGGCAGGACCTGTTCGGGACTTCGGAATTTTACTCATCGATGGAGAAATTCAACCCTTCCCTAAAGATGAAAATGGCACCACACTCTACTGGCTTAATTCAGTCCAAGAATACAACTTACAAGTTACTTCAGGAGGAAATCACACAGTTGACTTGCTTATCGAAAACATGGGTAGAGTAAATTTTGGGGCTCAAAAGGATTTTGAACAACATAAAGGACTGCTTCACACTCAAAATGATACATACAGTCTTAACGGACAAGAAATTGCAGAAATTGAAATAATATCCTTGGAATTCAAGTCTCAATGGGTGAAAAGGTCTGTTCGGAAAAACCATGTTGACATGTTCTTTCTAAATTATTATTGTAACTGTGCAATGTATCCGTATTAGTCTCACTGACTGGAGAGGAAGGAATGATTCCGCAGGACCCCTTCAAGCTCCTGTCCTTATCCAATCTACCTTTAATATAAGCGAAGTGGCGGACACTTTTGTAGACATGAGTTCTTGGACTAAAGGAATTGTGTTCATTAACGGATTCAACCTTGGTCGGTATTGGAATGTGGGACCTCAGCAGACCCTGTTCCTTCCTGGCCCATTTTTAAAAATAGGAATGAATACGGTTAGCTATTCTATATTTAACAGTTTGACTTAAATTACACTTCAAGGAATTAAATTTTCAACATTTATAACCTTGTAGATCACAGTTTTCGAGCAACTTAAACCTGGAAATGAAATTGTATTCAGCAATATCCCAAATTTAGGCCCAGAGTATACGAAGCCTATTAAAAAAGTTGACCTGCCTCCTCCGGCTGATTTTTTCAAGGATATCGATAGGCCTTAAAATACTCTTCTAGTTTAGTTGTTGCATTGTTAAAATACTCCTTTGTGCATCGTGCAAAAAAGCAATGCCAAGATTCTTGCCAGAATGTATAAAGTGTTAATCTACGATTAACCTATAAGAGATTATAGCCCCATAAATTATAGTAAGGAGTGTAAATCCACAGTTATGAAGTGTCTGTTTCTGTGTCTTAATGTTTATTACTATACAAAAAACTTACAATATGAGTTCATTTTATTTGTATGTATTGCAACAGAGAATTCGAAGTGGCTAGTGTATAAAAAGTGATGATTCTTGGTCGATCATCGGATTGTCTTTCATTTGAAAATCATAAGCAGTCGAATCCAAACCTTTTGATGATTCTGTCCCAGATTCTTGAGAGATGGTGTGAACAACAAGTCCTTTATCGATTTTCATTTGAAGTCGAACGTGTTTTGGAATCCATTTTCTCTTTTTCAGACCTGGTCCTCCGTGCGAAATAAGTTTCATATGAGCTGCAAAATTGGTTTCAGTTACAAATTCTTTTGGGCAGATTTGGCACTTGAACTTCTTCGGGGCATTTTCCGTATGAAATCTTAAAATGTGGCGTTCAAGGGCAGTTTTGTTGTTAAGCTTAGCTCCACATTGTTGGCAAATTTTTGTCGATTGTCTCATATGGACATGCCTTTTGTGAGCTCGTAAGTCGTGTACTAATTTAAATGCCAAGGTACACCCTGGAGAGTCACACTTAAATTCTCGTTCAGTTACGTCATGACGCTGCAAATGAACTTCCAAATAACGTTCAGTAGAAAATGCTTTTCCACATTGGTGACAAACAAAATCTCGTTTCTGGTCGTGAACTATCTCAAGGTGACTCTCTTTCGCTAGGAAATAAATAAATAAGATCATTTTCAATAACTTATCTATAGTTATAAATAAATGAGAAATGCTGTCATTGATGAACTTACTTTTTTTATCATTGAAAATCTTCTTGCACACGGGGCAAGTTCTAGCTAGAACTTGATTGACAATCTCTTCTGAATATTTTTCTGCAGATCATAGATGCAAAATACAACTTTTTGAATTCGTCAGCTGGGAACACAAGCATTACTAATTTAAAATTCTTAGTATTCTTACCATCTGATTCCAGCTCCGTTTTTAATACATGATCCTTCGCCAACAATGTCACAGGATCATCAATTAGCACTGCATCCAATTCTAAAAATTGAAAATATTTCAATTATAGGTTAATAATTTGAATATTGTAATAGCAACAACCATACGAGACATACTATTAGCTTTAGCCAGGTGTTTGATTTCCTCTGCACTTAAATGTGTTTTTGAATGTAAATGGTAAGCGGCCCGAGTATAAAACCCTTTCTGACACACTTCACAAGTAAATAAAATTTCCTTCGTGTGTTTTGTGTTAATGTGACTTTTAAGGAAGGCTTTTCGGCACAGAATTTCACTGCAATGGGGACATGTTCGTTCAGACACCGGCTCAATGTACGAAAGACAGCGTCGAGGACCGTTTGAGACTTTCCATTGACCTCGTTCTTCCTTAGTTTTTCTTGAAAACTTTTTTTTGGGCAGCCTGACGGATTTCTTTGGCTCTGGTTTCTCTGGTTCTGGAACTTTATTTGTAAAATAAAGGGCGACGAATTAATTACATCATATCACAAGTTATTTTTTATATTCTTACTATGCTCATTGATAGTACATATTACCGTAATCCTCATCGTCTGAGTCGCAACTTGGCATATCCTCATCTTCCTCTTCCAGTTCCCCTTCGTCATCTAGAAAGTAAGTATACTTTTGCTTTTCGTTGTTTGACTGTGTCGTTTCGGTGTCTGGTGGATCCGGCCGGCTTTTCGTAGAAGTCTTTGGTGTACTTTTTAACTTCTTCCTTGCCTGAAGCAGTTTAGCTTTTGAGTTTGATTTTGGCTTTGCACGTTTGCGTGTAGGTTTCGTGGTCGCGGTTTGTTTCCGTGTCCCTAAAATTACGCGTAAAATAATGAAATGCTAAGTCTCCTCACAAGGCATTCATTCCGTCAAGCTGATTAGAAACCTTACGTTTGACGTTGTGTCTGGAATCAACGAGTGGGGTAATAATGCACTCTTCAACATTCATCAAACCGAAATTCCCAGATTCAGCAGCCTCTGGCTTAATTGTTTGGTCAAACGTGCCTTGATCAAATAACGGCGAAAGAAGTCTGTCGTCTGCATCAAAATCAGATGGTTCCAACTTAACAAAAACGAAATCCTCAACTGGATTGCTCTCCATTCCCTCGACTTCTACTTTAATTTCTGGTTTAGTTTCATCCTTCGTATCCTTGCTCGTCGGATTTCCTAAAACCACAAAAGTTCAACGCTTGTTCATTAGTTCATTTATTTATAAAATAGAAATGTAGAATTTAAATAGGTTAATAGATTTGTATTACCTTGATTGTTTCGAACTCGTGTCTGAAAATATCGCCTAGTCCAATCTTTGAGCTGCTCATCATTGTTAGTAGCATACGACTCGACTTCCACATGACTGTTAACCAATTTATATTCCACTTGTGATCTCAAATTTCGCAACTGCTGTTCAATCTTGGCAATTCGATCATGAAGTTCTTTTGCTTGACGGACAATGGAAGAACATTTGCTACAGAAATCTGCCCACTGGATCGGATCACCCAAATTCTTGAGTAGAAATTCGAACAATGTTATTAAGCTGCCGTTTACTCCTTCATCTTCTGCGTCCTCAATGGTTTCCAACAAGAGTGGAGTTCCAAAGAACTTTTGGAAAAAGTAGACGACTTCCAACTGATCTTCCAAGGTCGGTTCCTTCTTCCTTGAACTTCGACGGGAGTTGTTGCCGACGACAGTCCTGCTAAAAGACGGGACGGCTTTTTGACTACAAATGATACAGCAGTCCATCTTGGAGCAAAGTCGACACGTCAACCTTGTTTATTGAATACTGATAATCGCATAGACTCTGAGTTTCAATCTTATCCACCTGAAAAACCGACAACGAGGACTAAGAAATAAATGTAAAATTGAAGATTATGGACGATAAGGACTTACCGCAGGAGTAGATTTCTCCGTTTTCAACGACGAAGAGCGAGAGGGTGATTTGTTGTTGTTTTCATTGCAATAATGTCAGAAAAGGAAAATGTTAATTTCGCATTCAAAACCAGAGTAGAACCAAAAGTGTGTGAGGTAAAATCGATGGCTGTCCTGAACTGGGCCGCCTTGAACGCTTTCCGAATTTCATTTTATTTCTGTGAACAAAGCCATCTTTCGTACAACGCCAACTTTTATAAAAGTGTTTCGTACTGAAGAACTAAATAGTAAAGCTTTGCAGCTCTATATTCTTCCACCTTGTTAAATTGTGGCTGTCCTTACGCAGAAACGATTATCATGGACGGTTATAGTACGTTATAGCAATACACAAAATGTAAGCCTCCTCTATCGTCATTAATCTCGAAGTATACAAAAGTTAACTACAAGTGAGAGTCTGCTGTGCGGTCATTTTCATGGTATTATTAGCAGCAAGCCCTAAGCAGACCTTTGCCTTATACTCTGCGTTTGAATGATCTCTAGTAGATAAGATCGACCACTAGTTCCTTTTTCTCCGTGCACGAAATAGAAAAAATTCCTATTAAACACGTCAATTTTGCTAGCCTACCTGACAATCAATGAAAAGTGGACTAGACATGGTGAATAAAAGCCGCTCATGATCGATGGGGGGGGGGATGGTTGAGAGACAATGATTGAAATCTGACCGAATTGCCTTTGAAATAACTTTGAGAGACATAAAACGAGAGAGGTTTGCAAAAATAAAGAGTCAGTTAGTCTTTAATTCGGTTCGGGGTGCTTGAGAAAGACGAGGATGAAGACGGTGTAGACGACGAAGGCTAAGCTCATTGAGGCTAAGGCGAACATGAAGAGATTCAGCTCGGGTTGTTTGTACCGGTTCTTCTGGAGCCATTCCAGAACGGCCTCCTCGTCCATCAACTCCCCTCGGAAGATCGAAGGGAACTTCCTCCTGAAGTAAACCAACGCAGGGATCTTCGTCACTCCCCATTTCTTGGCGTATTTCACGTCGTCAATTCGCACGAAGATTATGTCCAAGTTATCAGCTTCCGAGTCTATTCGTTCCAGCTCTTCCAGAATTTCTCCACATTTTGCGCAATCGTCAGATGAGTCTGGAGAGAATCGTAGGAGTCATAATTATATTATCATTTCCCAAGTGAGCAACCTTAAACAATGATCGTCTTGATATATGTCTTACAGAAGTATACAGCTACGAAGTCATTATCATCCAGAAGTTTTTCCAGCATTCTTCTATTGACTTCCTCAATCTCATCCTTCAATTCGAATGCTTCGTTGGATGTCAGCCATCCGAGGATTTGTGCAGAGTCCATGAGGTCGCCTTCGAAGATGAGAGCAGTTCCTCTACGGAAATAGACCATCGCAGGGGTTGACATGATCCCGAATTCAGCTGCAGTGTCTCCTTCCACAACCTTTACCATGTCGATTCCTATAAACACCAAAAATATTTTAAATACAGAGATCAATTATAAGTGTGTAGTCTCCTCTCGACGCTTACCATAAGCATCAGCTTCGTCGTCTATTTCCTCGAGCCCAAGAAGGATATTGTCACACTCTTCTTCACACTCGATTTCGTCGTAGAAGAAAACGGCAAGGAAGGGACTTGAGTCGATAAGCTTCTGAAGCATTCTCAAGTTGACTGCTTCGATTTCATCAGCGAGTTCTCTGTTCTCGTCGTCCGTCAACCAGTCCAAAACTGTATTACGGCGGACATCTTTTTGAAAACACAAGCGGTTTTAAAATTACTCTTATCGTACTCACCGGCATCCTCGTTCTTGAGATCTCCCTCGAATAACAATGGGTTTCCATTTCTGAAGTAGAGCATCGCAGGGAACGTTGTGATTCCGTATCGTTTCGCCAACTGGGGATCGGCAATCTTCACCATGTGAATTCCAAATGTGTCACACTCGTCGTCGATTTTCTCAAGTTCCATGAGAATTGTGTCACAAGCTCGACACGGTTGCTTATCTTTAGTTGGAGGAGAAGAAGAAGATTTTACAGATCATTTCTCCAGTTCCTTCCAAACTAATACACTCGAGAACTTACAAAAGAACACAGCTAAGTAGTGGGTTTCGACAAGTGCGGATTCCAGCATTCCACGAGTGATGAGTTCGATACGGGACTCAGTCTTGTGTTCCACAATCCAGTGGAGAACGTCTTCCTCCGCTGTAAGTTCGCCTTCGTAGACAGAAGCGACTGAATTCTCAAAGTAAACGAGGGCGGGGAATTCCGAGACGCCTTGTTCAGAGGCGAACTTCAGGTCAGAGGTTCGGAAAAAGGTCACTCCGTGTCTGGCGACTTCATCGTCAACGTTTTCCAACTTCTCCATGATCTCTCGACATTTAGCACAACTGGCCAGACGGTCTACACAAGAGAGATTTACAGTAAAAGGTTACGATTAGTTCAAGTATTACAAGCATGGATATTTTTGCTAAGTACAACTCACCTGCTTCAGCCTCAGGTGACTCCCCGGACTCTGCAGAGTCCTTTTTCTTCTTCTTCTTTGTTCTATCTGGCTCGCATGCTGTGCATTGCGTCTTGTTATCTAATTGCAATTTAGAATGTCATAGAATGACTTCATTTATGACATAAACAACTAACAATAAGAATAAGGGTGTCTCACAGAAATAGATGACAACAGAAGCATCTTCGTCTTGGATTAAATCCTCGAGAGCCTTTCCTTCAACTTCTTCCATTGTCACACCACTGGGGTCCTTACGCAACAAGAGCCACTCGAGAATCTTTTGAGGAGAACGCAGATCTCCAGCGAAGATTATGGGCTCTTCAGCTCCCAGTCTGCAGAAAGATATACAAAGAGTGTTGAATAGCTGAAATAAATAGAATAATTTCGAAGTTACCTGAAATAGAGCATCGCAGGCAAAGCATGGACTCCGTAAGATTTTCCAAGTTCCCAGTCGTCAATTCGGACAAATGCGATTCCATTCTCATCAGCTTCATCGTCAATTTCTTCTAAGGCTGACACTACCCTTTCGCATTGCTTACAGTCCGTTTCAGAAACTGAAATAAATTGGAAGCTTCAGTTAACTCACAATTCAAATCCAGGTGCAAGTTCCCAAAAATGCATCCGTCTCACAGAAAAGAACAGCAAGATGGTCAGTGTTTTCCCTCATCCTGTCCAACATCTTCCTGTTCACTACTTCAATCTGGAATGAAACTATTTTGTATTAAATCCGCACAATCAATTGAAAGATTTGTCTTGAAATGTTTCATACCTGATCTCTCAATATCATATTTTCAGGCGCAGTCAGCCAGTCGAGCATTTCCTCTTCATCATCCAAGTCGTCTTCATATTTAATGTGTCTGCCCCTCCTGAACAAGACGACTCCTGGAGGATCTCTAATTCCAAACTTCTTGGCCATCAGTTGATCGTCCATCTTTGCAATGGGGATTCCAAATGTCGCAGCGTCTTCTGCGATAAGAGAAGCTCGACGAAGAGTCCGTGTTGATTCTTCGTGAGTGAGGTTGGCGACTGCGAACACACCAATTATTACAAGACTCGAGGATTGAAAATCTCAGTTATAGTTGATAAGTTACAAAGTGAGGCTTACAAAAGACGACGGCCAAGTAGTCGGAGTCCCCAATGAGGTCGTCAAGGTCAGCCCTCGTGAGTTCCGGGAGGGCCTCAAACTTCCGTTGATAGACAAGCCAGTGGAGGACATCAGCTTCTTCCATAAGGTCGCCTTAGTTTGAGAGAGAAGCACCAGAATGGAATTATTCAGAACGAAAAATGGGAAAAAAGTAATTGACTGGCGGGCGAGATGGCTGCGAGGAACAAGTTTAGTATATAAAACGCTTCTTACAGAAGAAGAAAAACGAATTTTGAAAATTTATTTTTTGAAAACATTGAGCAACATGTTTGAAAATGATTGAAGACAAGAGAAGAACACATTAAACAATGAAAAATGAACATGTGGTGTTTGTGACTTATTTGAATAACCGAAACACGCTTGAGATGAGGGACGCGATCACTCCATCGCTCGACTTCTTCGACTTCCTCGACCGATCCGAGGATTCATCCAGTTTGCCTGGAAAGTCAACAAAAACGAATGTCTTGAAGTTGTTCCACTCTTACCTGATGAAGCGCAGAAGCTCTCAGTACACTTTTGTTTTTAAAGTGGAGCAAGCGAAAAAATCCTCGGAAGGATTAGAGAGATTTTCGAAGATGATTTTGAAGGCTGACCTGACAGCTTTCCAGTCGACAAGATTTTCTGTCTCACTCGTTGTCTCCGAAGCTTCTCCGCTTCGCTCTCTTCGTCGTCGTCTCTCTTGTCTTCTTTACTCGCCTCCTCTCCAGTGCCCGTCGTTGTACTTCCATCCGACTTTGACCTTGACGCGTTGTCTAATCCTTCCGAGGATCCTTCATCATCGTCATCATCATCATCGTCGTCGGCACGCGACTTACCAACACGACCGCCGAGCTTTCCGCAATAGTCACTGTCTGCTGGGCAGCAGCGGTACTTTCTCCATTCTATTTCTTTCTCTTGGAAGCTGTACTTCCTCTCCCGGTCGTCATCATCATCGTCGTCGTCGTTCTTCTGATCGTTGTTATCATCATCGTCGTCGTCGTCGTCGTCATCATCATCATCAATGGACTCCAACGTCATGTAGAGGCAGTCTACAGGGAAGGTTAATACGAACTATGCTTTAAACTTCTACTAGACTACCAACAGAAAGACTACACCGCACGACTATTGGTCTCTTCTAACTAGAACTCAAGAAGTTATATGTCAAGGACAACGACTGAGGGTTATGTGAGACAGGATAGAAAACGGTTAAGTTATTCAGCACGGACTCGAAGAACCAAACCAAACAAGAAGGATTTTGAAACTATAAGGTCACCCACCGTCATCATCATCTTCGTCATCGTCGTCATCATCGTCGTCGTCGTCGATTTGGGAGATGAGATAAATTTTTTTCATCCACAAGAAGACGGCCTCTTCATCATCCAACTCACCTAATTTTTTTCTCTACTGTAATTTTACTCCGGACTTGTATTATTAATAATCAAATGTTCATTTTTATAAATTTGGATGAGACATCGTCGCCCGCCAGCAACTTTCTTTCTTTCATGAAGAAGCGTTTCGAGAAACAAAGGAAAGGAGAGATAGAGAAAGAGAGGACTCACCTCTGTAGACGGCAGGAAGTCCGCCTTGGTAGTAAACGAGCTGAGGGAATTCGGTGAGACGCAGCTCATCTTCGGCCACGGAAGTGTCAAGGGTCTTCACGAAGTGGATTCCAACGTCATCTGCGTCGTCGTCGATTGTCTCGAGTTCTTTGATGATCGTGTCGCAATCCTTGCCGCAGTCTTCGTCGTCTGATTATCCAAAATGGGGAGGAAGTGAACATTAGAATCAGTCTGAATCAGTAGCCTATGTAAGAGCTCATTTGTATTTCGGAATGTGAACTTACAGAAAAGAACTGCGACGTGGTCAAGTTCATCAAGAAGCATTCGGAGAGTTCTGTGGTCGACTTCCTCAATTTGATCTCTGTCGGATTCCTTGAGCTTGAAAACCCAGTCAAGGACAGCCTCTTCCTTGGTCAAGTCTCCGGGGTAAATCATGGGGAACTTGTCACGGAAGTAGACAAGAGCTGGAAGTGGGTCCAGGTCGTACTCTCGCAGCATTTGGTCATCAGAGATCTTCACGAAAGCAATGCTGGCAGCGTCTGCCTCGTCGTCGATGTTTTCCAGTTCTTGAAGAATTCGCTGCGATTTCTTATCAGCAGCGTTGTCTGAAAAAAACATAAAGAAACTTTAGATGACATTAAGGGAGAGATATTGTTTTTCTTCTGAATATCATACGTATCGCTTACAAAAGAATACGACGACATTCTCCGTGTTGTCGAGAAGACGCTGGAGCATCTTGAGATTGACTTCTTCAATCCTGTCCGGCAGTTCGAGATTTTCTTCATCGGTGATCCAGGTCAGAACTTCATCTTCATCTTCCAAATCTCCTTTGAAGGTGAGTGGGTCTCCGTTACGGAACAACACAAGAGCTGGGAAGTTGCGGATATTCAATTGCTTCGTTGCAAAGGCAGTTTCTTCGGTTGTAACGATTGTGATTCCAGCCTCATCTGCGTCGTCATCGAGGGACTCCAAGTCCTCGAGGATTTTATTGCACTTGTCTTCTTCGTTATCACATGGGCCGCCTTTGGGATCAAAATAATCAGAGTGAGAGTGAGTAGTACGAAGTATATAAAATAATAAATCATTTCTAAATACTTGACGAACTAAATGAACTTACTGAAGTAGGCACAGACGTACTGATGAGTTCCAATGAGTTTCACGAGCATTTCATCAGTGACCTCCTCAATAGTGTCGGAGTGTTTCTGTTCAAGGAGCCACTTGAGAACATCTTCCTCCACGTACATGTCTCCATCGTACACCGAAGGGATTTTGTTCTCAAAGTAGACGAGAACGGGGAGATCTTCGAATCCATACTCTTTCGCCTCCTGGTCATCGTCAATCTTAACAAAGACAATTCCATGCGAGTCACACTCGTCGTCGATGTTCTCGAGCTCCAGCAGAATCTTCATGTCATCCTTCGAGTCTTTATCGTCTGCCAATCATGAGAACAACTTTTGACTCTCAAAACTTACAATACGTGTCGCACGCGATCGGATATAAATGTGGATAGGAAAAAAATGAGATCCACCGCGAACCAACGCGTGCTCGGTGATGATAATGTAAACTTATTGTGGAGAACAGTTACATCGCGCGCGACACGGATAAGCGACACACACTAAACACGCTCTGCCTTTGGTGACCCGTGTCAGCAGATACTTGGGGGCAAAATGTCCATCAAAAATACAATTTTACATAAGATTAGAATACAAGGGGCTGCTGCCACTGCCAACTACTAAAGGATGAGAATTCGATCGCACATACTGTTTTTCTTTTGCTACAAAGGGGGACAAAAGTGCAGCGTTCCATGTAAGCAAAGGTCGGAAGTCTCGGGGGAAAAGAACTTACAGAACAAAGCAGCAACAAATGGATGGCGTTCAATGAGTTGGTCTAGCATTTCATCGGTGACTTCTTCAATCTCATCGGATTTCAATTGATGAAGGAGCCAGTTAAGCGTCGCGTCTTCGTCAGTCAAGTCTCCCTCGTACAAATGAGGAATTCTGTTTTCAAAGTAAACAAGCGACGGGACTGGAATGCCCAACTCTCGAACTTTAGTTTCATCTGAGATCTTGACGAAAATAATGCCATGCTTGTCGCATTCGTCATCAATTGTCTCGAGCTCTTCGATGATCTTCTGACTCTGCCGAGTGTCCTTGTCGTCTAAAAGTGGGTTTTGAAATAACTAGTGAGTCTTGTTGGGAGAGAACGAGTTGTCACACTCAAATTTTGAATACAGAAAAGGGTTAAGAGTGAGGGAAAATAAGATAGACCGAGGTTAGCGATGATAAAAAGCGAAAGAGTTGTTAATGAGGGGTTAAAAGAAAATTGTTTTGTGCCATCTTACAGAATAGGACGGCCACGTCGTCGTGCTCCGCTTAGTACATAATAATATATAGACAGTTCAGATCAAGAAATTTTATATAAAAATGATACTTTCGCTTATCGTAATAATGATAATAATAAAATTGATAAGCATTATTATGTGAGATTATAGGATAAGGTTATTTCTGTCTTACAAAAGATTACGGCTAGTTGTTGGTTCTTGTAAATGAGCATGTTGAGCATTTCATCGGTGACTTCCTCAATCTCGTCTGATTCGATTTGGTCAACCAGCCACTCTAGAACTTGATCTTCCTTCGTTAAATCTCCGTCGAAGATGGAAGGAATGGAGTTTTCGAAGTAGACGAGTCTGCAATGTTATCATAGCTGAGTTAACATTGACGTATTTACATGAAGATTGTGATGATTGTATGACAGATCGTTGTTTTACTTGGGAGTATCGTCAATGCCAAACTCAGCAGCCATTTTCATGTCGTCAATTTTCACAAAGACGATTCCTTTCTGGTCACATTCATCGTCGATGTTTTCCAGTTCTAGGAGAGCGGCGTTGGATTCTTCTCCATCGTCATCGTCTTATTTATTATTAATATAAGTGAGTAAGACTGACTATATATCAATGTTTAGTTAATTAGAGCACTTACAGAAAAGGACAGCCAAGTTCTTGGACTCTTTTACAAGGCGTCCCAACATTTCCGATGTGACATCTTCGATTTCATCTGACTCCTTTTGGTGAAGGAGCCATTTCAAGACGTCCATTTCATCGCGAAGATCACCTTTCGTCGGAAACATACGGATCAGAACTCTCTTCATGCAACTAAACTTCATATAAAGTGATTGAACTAACCATCGTAGAGATTGGGGATCTTTTCCTCAAAATAGACTAGAGAGGGAATGGTGTCGATGCCAAAGTCTTTGACGGCTTTCTTGTCGTCAGTCTTCACAAATTGGATTCCTTCTCGGTTGCAGTCATCGTCGATATTTTCGAGATCTCTAAGAGCGGCTTGGGAAAGAGGACTGTTGTCCACTGTATCAAAAACATTAGCACATGAGGAACATACTTTTGTTAGCATACTGTCATAATTGTATACAATTATTAATAACTTACAGAAGAGAACGGCGAGAGAGTCGACAGAGTCGACAAGAGTCCACAAAGCCTTGGAAGACACCGACTCGATTTCATCGTCGCCATCGTCATCTCCAGCAGTTGACTTGTTAGAGATGAGCCATTCAAGAACATCCTCCTCATTGGTCAAGTCACCATCAAAGACAATTGGGATCTGATTTCTGTAATAGACAAGAGCAGGAAGACTGTCCAAGTTGTACTCATCAGCCAGTACGTCATCCTGGATCTTGACAAAGGCGATTCCCAACTCGTCCGCTTCGTCATCGATGTTCTCCAACTCTCGAAGGGCCTTTTCGCACTTGCGGCAGTCTGCCGTGTCTGCAAATTATGACCCACAACCTCTCTTAAGTACGACTGTAGTGCAATAAGAACCCACTCTCGCTATCTCTTTTGCATCCATTCGCACACAATTATCATTCTCTCAAGTCGTTGCATTGTGGCTGTTGAATTTTTGCGCAACGTCTACTTTACTGGTGTTTCGTAACCTTCTTTCGAGTTGCACACATAAAATCGCATTATCAGAACTAAAAGATACTAGGAACTAATCTCACACGACCGACGAATGCAACCTTGAGCAATACGACGGGTTTTTCATTCGTGTTGTTGGAATGTTACGGGTTTTTCATTCGTGTTGGAATGTTTTTTGTTAGCCCAAGAACTAGAGAAGAAGAAGAAGAAGTGCCTTAGTAGTTTACGGAGAAAAAAGTGAGTTAAGTAGAACTAAAAAATAAACTCTCGACTAAGAAAGAAAGGAAAAAAGACAACGCTCCTGTTGCTCTCTCTAAAAATAAAGTGAAAAAGAAAGAAAAAGCCGAATAATTGACGGTGGTGTGGATGGTGAGACTCACTTTTCTCCCGACATGCCTCCTGCGACTTGCCTGGTGGTGGACAACAACCAGAATTTCAAATGACAATTAACATTTTGACTTATTACACGACATTCCGCCGCATCTTACAATTAGTGTGAACATTGTGTACAGCAATATTGTAAGGAATGTGAAATGCTTTTTGGAAATAATGTAATTCTTCGTATGGGATTTGTAATAATAATTGTGTTGGAATAGCTTACAGAACAACACGGCCACGAATCCGTTGTCTTCACGAACAATCTTCTCGAGGATTTTGGCGTTCACCTCTTCGATCCTGTCGGGGTTATCCATGGAGTCCAGCGAGGTGAGGAAGTCCAGTACAGCGTCTTCATTTTCCAAGTCTCCCGTGAAAGGGACGGGTTCCTTGTTCCTGAAGTAGACGAGGGAGGGGAAAGTCTCGATTCCGTGCGTTTTTGCGGCACGCTTGTCGTTTATCTTTACAAAGTCTACGCCAAATCGGTCGGTGTCGTCGTCAATTTTTTCTAACTCTGAGAGGGCTTTGTCACAGGATGGGCAGTTCTTCGAATCTGGGGAAGGTAATCAAACAGGTAGTTGTTGTGATAATGTTTTATACGCTCTTCTAGTGTCAGTAGTGTCGCTGTCAAGAGACTTTTAATTCTGTGCCTTGCTCAGGTGGACATTTTGGGGGAACCCGAGATTTTTGTGTTTGTACAATTGTACATTGTGGAATGAATGAAAGGTCAGTCGGTTGGATGTGCTTCAGTTATCACCAGGAAATATCAGTCTGACCTTTTCAAGAAATGATCTCGATTATACAGAGTTAGTATCAGGTTAAAGTTAATGGCTATAAGCTTAATAATGTACAAGATGTGAATCTGGGGCAAAGCGAGAATTTCGTGTCCCTGGATTTGTGTTTGTTTGTAAAATTCATTCGTTTATCATTCCAACTATTCCAAGTAACACAGACGATTAAGTTTGGAGATTAACATGAGAGGCAGTTGGGGATGGATGACTTGTACTACATGATTATTACGTGGAGCAGTGTACGGTTAGCTCCATGATGAGTTCAAGGTTGGTTAAACAAACTGTGGATAATTAAATGCGAGGAACGAAGAAGAAATCGGATACTTTTCGGGATTCTTTCTTTCTCCACACTGCACAGCATATGTGAAATTGTGTAATTGCAGACCTCCCGAATAAAATCGACGACGCTCACGGCTAAGAAGACAACGAAACAAGCGATAATGGTCGGGAAAAGGAGCAATTAAACATTTTCTAGACAGCCGGCATGTATTGTAAGTATTGTAACGGCAGCAGAGAAAGATCATTCGGGGACTGAGGAATATATTCGGATGACATCATTATCGTCATATACGAGACCCGTGCCAATACTCTGCCAATGGATATCTGAGAGAAATGCTCCACAGGCCTCTCCAACACTCAAATAAAGAAGAATCTCTTCTTCCAATAATGATTCCTCTTTCCAAATATCTTTCGCTCAAGGTCAAAACTACCTCCGAAGATTATCTGAACAAATTTGACGCTTTTCTGGCTCAGGTCTCTCTTCCGTACGGATTATGTGTCAGGCGGTGATGGATGGTACACGTTATTATTGAGTCTGCATACACTACGTACTACTTTACAGACTTTTATGAATGGAGAATACATTACGTGTTGTATACAATACGCTTTATAGCATAGGCTGTCTTTGGTTTGGAAGGAAGTGAAAGCTAATTAAGAACTGATGAATCAAAACGAGTAAAACTGAAGAACAAAAACCGACTCTCTTTGTGTCCAAGATGAGTGTTGATCTTATAGAACAGCTTTTGCAGTTCAGACAACCTGTCACTTATTTCCGTTGGAGGATGAATATTATGCTCGTTTATATTTTTCACAAGAATGGGGAATTATATCGCGTGAGGGTGGTTGTGTGTGTGTGTGGTTTGGGTGGTTGTGAGGTGTGGTTTGGGTGTGGTGGTCACTTACACCAAAAGACAGCGACATAGTCTTTTTCTTCGAGGAGTTTGGTAAGTTGTCTTCCGTTGACATCTTCAATGACGGACTCTTTCTTGGAAGAAGAGCCTCCTCCTCCTTGAACAGTCGTGGAAATGAGGAGAAGAAGGAAGATACTCGTCACGACACTGGTGGCCCACTTCATGGTCCGTAGTGTCGTGTACGACGTCGACGTTGAACTCGTCGACGACACGCTTGTCATGGTTCGCTCAGCAGAAGTCGTCGATGATGCGGAAGAGATGGAAGGAAGTCGGTCACCAGAAATGACACTACTACTTGCTACTATACAACAAGACTGATCTCTGAATAAGTGAGTGAGTATAAATAGAAGGCAGCTCGGGAAACTAGAACTTTTTCGCAATTCTTTTATTTTTAGCCCAACTACTCTTAACCTTGTTTCTCGCACTCATATACATTAAAGTTACATAAGAAAGACTACACTTTAGCGACTCGGCTTCTTCTTCTCGTACGTGTATATAGGAACCTTTTTTATTAGCTGTGTGTTTTGTGAGTATGCAACGACGACGATATGGCAAAAAGTTGGCAATTCCGTCCGTGTGTTTGTGTGTGAGTCTGTCGCGGCGGTTACAGTTCGCAAATGAAGTAGGTTTCGAAGGAACACGGAGTGTCGTTCCACTTGAGACCTTTGCCGTCTCTGTTCCACAGTTCCAGGCAGTGCTCCTCCTCTCCGTTCTCGTACTTGAAGTTGTTCGGCTCTCCTAACGCACACGCGACGCAATGGATGGGACAACAAAGTTGTTTATGAATCTGATGTCAGAGGAGACTTATATGTATTTCGTAGGATAATCTCACCGGCATTCCAGTTCGTGAATGTTATTGGCTTTCCATTTCCGAACCAGAAGAACGATCCTTCTTCCCCTTGGTCAGTGCCAGAAGTCCAGAAATGCTCATGACCCAATCCTATACATAAAAGGGCCATCAAGTCCTCCCAAATTAACACTTTAAGGGCTCCTATAATGAGACCATAACATATGAGGAGATTATGACTTACCAAAGTCCGTGACATACTTCTCCAAAGCGTCATTCTCCTGTTTGCTCTCAATACTGGCTAAATGCATTCCGTGGAAGCGACAATATTGGGAAGCCTTGAACCAATTGGCCTTGAAGAAGTGTCCGATGTAATACTTCTTGCCACTGGGATCCTTGCCCCCACTGGACACGAAAGGCATCGTCCAGTATGACTGGTAGTTCTTTCCATTTCCGAGACTTCCATCGGAGCACTGCTGATCTATAGCCAGTTATTTTTGGGAAATGTGGGTGATGAGACAGATCTCGTGTGAAATTCTTATTATTATGCTTGCTCTAAATTTGAGTCTAAATGTCCGTTTTGGATTGTTGTTACCTAGTTTGTTGCTATTAAGGGCTCCAGAAGTTTGATGGCTGAGTGTGAGACAGAGAAGAGACAGCGACGCGAGTTGTAGGAGGACAAAATGTTGTTGTCTCCCTACCCGACTCCTCAGATTCGTGAAGGTGATCATCAGGAACATATTGGACGATGGAAAGAGGCTACAAAATAAGGTAATTGTTGAAGGTTTTTACAACTTTCACTCGTCGTTATTGAGCACCTCTCTCTCTCAATTTTGGCTGATTAGGCTCAAGTGGCACAACAACGTCTCATTAACATTGCATGCCTCTCGGCGGTGGTGTAGTAGTTATGATTATGAGTGAGATCTGTGAGACTGGCCGAAACTCTCGAAGCATTTACCATCATCGTGTCCATTATATTATTAATATCACTGACCATTGAAAAGTGACAGGGAGCAATAATAATAATAAGAGATTGAGAGAGAGAGAGTTAAGCGTTGTGAATGACTGAGAGTCTTATTATAAAGAACCGGTCCAACGTACGCGTACTACTTCATCTTGTAACGCCAAACGCTAACTTAACTATATAGAAGATGGAGCATCGTCAGTTCGTTTGCATCTCTGTAGCATCTACTTAAGAAGGCTGACCTCAGCAGTGTACTTGTGTACCCATCAAAGACAGTTAGTTAGAACTTAGAAGAAGACTACCGCATTCTTGCGATGATGGCTAAGGCGGAATAATAACAACACTACGAGATGCAGATTGAGATGAGAGGCACATGAAACAACGGGACTGCTGAGAGAGACTCGATCGCAGGTTTCTCAGGTGGCTGCCGTCTTGTAGTAGTGTTTCTTATGAGATTATTACGATGAGAGAGTGATCATGAATGTGTGTATGTTAAAGAGTTAACCTACAAAGTGGAGAGATTCCCCTCGGGGTGAGAAGAAAAGGGTTGGTAAGATGAAGGAATGTCGTCGTCGTCGCTCATACCTGGTTCATCACCACCACAAGTGAAAGGAGGACACACATTGTATTATAGAGGCAGGCAGGCAGCAATAGCATTGGACTCTGCCGTTGTTAAGCCTCCATTTAATTTTTAAGATAAGTTCATCGATAACCTTCCGAACGGAAACTTGAGGGAAATGTGAGACTTCCACTTCCTCCGACGAACACCATTCATTCCGACATCACGAAGCCATCGTAAGAAGAAGAAGAAGAAGGAAGGATGGAGCAGCAGAGCAACATGAGCAAGGATGCCTATGAAGTGGTGAGCTTATTCTTCTGAGTATCATCATCTGATTATCTTACTCGTCGTCGCTTCGGTTGGCAGGTCAAGCAGATAAGTACGAAGGCCACTAGAGTACATCGTCGAGAAGATGCGAAAAAAGATGAGGAAATGGCGAGCAGAGGTCTATACGTAATGTCTTACAGCAGTACCAGCTGTGGTCCAATTGTAGTGGTGGTAGCTGGTGTCCATTGTAAAAGTAGCATCAGGCTAGTTTCGGGGAATTTCTAGTTAGGGTGTCCATGTAAAAGAAGAGTATGGACACGTCGACGTCGACTTCCAGTGTTTTCGACGCTAGTAAACTTAGGTTTAAGTATAATAGTCTTCCGCATATTAACGCCGTAGGGTTAGGGACAGGAGGAAGGGATAAGATACTCTCAAGGAGAAGAGTTACGTCAATTGATCACGGCCATTCTAGTGGGGGAAGTCATCATCATCAGATTCAACATGCAAGTAGTAGTGGACAGTTGTACGCGGGTAGTAGTAGTGCTGGGGGTGGGGGTGGTCAACATCAAATAACTCATTTGCATCATGTTTCAACAAATAGTACCAGTGGGGGTCATCATCATCCCCACCATCAGAAGTTCACCAGAGTAATTTACCATAACTAATTCATTAATTAGTAAAAAGTGTGCTGTGTAGTTTCTTACAAACTTCTTATCTTGATGAGTTAATTTGGAATCATAGGAGTGTGAGTTTGGAGTTCTGAAAGAGTTTATTACTTTTTGACATTTCAGGGGGACCCTGTGTGGTTCACCATTCCGGACAACGTGTCTGGACCAGCGAGTCTGTACTATCCTGGAGAAGTGATTGAGTATCACCCGAAGGGAAATGTGTTGACTCTCACTCCAGTGTCGATTACGCCAGAAGATGTCCACTATGGAAAGCAGTTCACAGTTGAGAACAACGCTAATTATGTGAGACGACGAGGTGTCGACAATAATGACACGGAGACAGGCGTCATGGACCTCATTGGTCTCAAGTAAGTTAGCAGAGTTGTCCAGCTGAAAAGGTTTTTTTGTCGTACTGACTAATAATGAAATTGATCTTTGTTTCAACAGTGACTTATCAGAACAAAGCGTTGTGTGGAATCTCAGACAGCGGTACAAGAGAGGAAATATTTATGTAAGTGAGAATTAACTCGTATAGAGCTCAGTTTGACTTAATTACATGTTGGCTTTTCATGCAGACGTATATCGGGTCTATTTTATTATCCGTCAATCCTTACAAAATGTACGACATTTATGGACTTCCCGTAGTCAAGAAGTATGAGGGAAGAGTTCTCGGAGATCTTCCACCGTGAGTGCCCCATTAAATATAAATATACCTCGAATAGTGAGAGATTATCGTTGAAATGCTTTTTATTTCTCAGACACTTGTTCTCCGTGGCTTCGTCTTGCTACACGAGACTGCAGAAAAGTGGTCAGCCCCAAGTTTTGGTCATTTCCGGAGAGTCTGGATCCGGGAAGACGGAGTGTACAAAACTGATCCTAGGCTACTTGGCACTAGTTAACAAATCTCCGTCTAATCTAATCACAGAACAGATTCTTGAGTCTAACCCGCTTCTCGAGTCTTTTGGCAATGCAAAAACACTTAAGAATGATAACTCATCACGATTCGGGAAGTACATTCAAATCTACTTTGAAATGGGGTATGTCCAACGTTTAAGTCAATCAGTGTAAAACTCATTCGCAGATTTAAAGATAGACAATATAATATATACTTGCAGATCTTCCAGCTTATCTATAACCGGGTCTAAGATAAGCGAATATCTATTGGAGAAGAGCAGAATCACAACGCAGAACTCGGGGGAGCGTAACTATCACATATTCTACGAATTGCTCGAGGGACTTTCGAAAGAGCAGAAGGACAAGTACGGTCTCCTTACTCCAGACAAATATTTCTACCTCCACCAAGGAGGAGAGGTTACTATAAATGGAAAGTCAGACAAAGATGACTTCGAGGCGCTCCTTAGTGCTATGCAAATACTGGGAATGTCCAGTGGGGAAATCGACACTGTTTTCAAACTCCTCGCTGCAGGTAACAACAACAACGTTAGCAAACTCTTATTGACCGCATGAGTCATTCATGATCTAACAATAACCTACTATGCATGAGTCATCATCGTATGGGGCCAAGTGATTAATGACGTGTTAAATAATACATTCCACCCTTCTTCGTGCTTATTCATTAGTGCTCCACTTGGGGAACGTCTACTTCCACCGAAAAGCCATGAAACACGGCCAAGAAGGAGTGGAGATCGGATCTGACGCTGAGATACAGTGGATAGGTCACTTATTGGGAATCCCACCTGAGCTCATTAAAAAAGCACTCACAACACGAACCACCGTTAGTGTCCTATTTATATCCTACTCGCACTTGCACAATGCCATCAAAGTATGCTCAATTGATTTTCCTTAATGTATGCTAATTGATTCGGTCTGTGTTTGAAGGAAGCGAGAGGTGAGAAAGTCGTGAGTCCACTCACAATCGACCAGTCCCTTGACTCAAGGGACGCTATTGCCAAAATCATCTATTCGAACCTTTTCACGTGGCTAGTCCAGCGAGTGAACAGAATAGTCTTCAAGGGCGAGACTGACACTGCCATCAACGTTCTCGACATCTTCGGCTTCGAGAACTTCAAAGAAAATACTTATGAGCAGATGCTCATCAATTATGGAAATGAGCAATTGCACGGACTGACGCAGAGGTGCCTGTTCAAGCTGGAACAAGCGGAGTATGAGAAGGAGAAGTTGGAATGGACTTCCATCGCTGTTGAAGACAACATGAGTGTCATCAATCTTCTTGTGAAGAAACCAGTGGGAATTCTTCATCTTCTCGACGATGAGAGTAACTTCCCCAAAGGAACCGACTCGAGCTTCCTCGAGAAATGTCATTATAATCACGCCTTAGACGAGAACTACTTAAGGTCAAGGGTCAACTTGAATGAGTTTGGGGTGAGGCATTACGCTGGAAGCGTTTGGTACAATGTCGATGGATTCATTGAGAAGAATAGAGATTTCTTGAGGGCGGATGTGAAGTATGTCTTGGCTAATTCGAAGGACAAGGTGAGATAGTAGGGATATATAATTTATAGTCTATTGTGTTGTTCCTATCTAAATCTCACTTCACACATTGATTTTGATTTTGATTGCAGTTGATTTCCAAAATCCTTTCTCTCGCACCTCATCATCAGAAACAAGGAAGAGGGGGTGGTGGTCCTGGGGGAGGCACTACGCGATTTATTACTATGAAGCCCAGAGCCCCTACAGTCTCGGCGAGATTCACAGACAATCTTAACAATCTTATGGAATCCATGAGCCGTTGTTCACCTTGGTTTGTCAGATGCTTCAAACCAAATGAAGGCAAGCGTGCTGGTGTCTTTGATGTTGACCTGATGCTTGAACAAATTAGGTACAAGAACTTCCACACAAAATCGACTTCGAATTTCTCATTCCCAGTGATATACAAACATGTAAAACATTTATTGTTTTCTTGATATAGGTATTCTGGTATATTGGAGCTAACTCGTATGCGCAAACACGGATATCCTATTCGACTTGATTTCGCTCAATTCGCATCTCGCTATCGAATCTTGTCGAAGAAACAAAACCTCGGAAATCTCACAGCTCGGGATACATGTCGCCTTATCTTAACTTCTGCAGGAGGAGCTGATTTCCAACTGGGCTCAACTAAAGTTTTCCTTCGAGAAGTGCTGGAACAACGCCTGGAAAAACTCCGCTACGAAATTTACTCCAAGTCAGCGAGAACAATCCAATCTTCCGTGAGAGGATACCTCGCTAGAAAGCGATACAGGAATTTGGTATCTGCCGCAATCATAATCCAGTCATACTGGCGTATGCAACTTGAACGGAAGAAATACGAAACAGTTCGAACTGGAGTGACTAAACTTCAAGCAATCGTCCGAATGAAACGAGACTTGCGAAGATATCGAATCTTACGAGATCTTTCAAACAAGAAACACTCTTCAGCAAATGGCCAACTAAGCAAAGCTCAAAATAACATTAGAATTCCTATAAATCATCTTGAAATCCCAGCAGAACTCGCATTCGTTCTGAGCAATGTGGATGACGATGAATACAGCATGACTTGCGAGAAAGTCAAGATCACTGAGAAATTGAGTGTCCGTAGTTATGAGACTGGACTGAACTTCAAAGAGTACGTGAGGGAATACATCAAGACGGATTTCATAGAAAAGAAGGAGCCCATTCTGTCGCCATTCTTGAAAAACTCTTCTCGCCAATCTACACAAGTCTTCAAGTTAATTCTCCGATACGTAAACGACGTCAATCTTAAAGGACTTCGGGATATTCTCCTTCTCGCCTACATCGCCAATTACGGCATTAACGATGAGAATCTCCGCGATGAAATAGTCGTACAAATCATGAACCAAATAAACGTGAATGAACGGGCAGACTACCTCCTTGCAGGATGTCTCAGTGTCTTTGGAATTTCCGAAGAACTTCGTGACTACATTTACTCAGACCTCAGTGAGATCTGCAAATTTAAGATAGGACAAGACAAGTACGGGAATCGAAAGTTACCTCCCGCAGGAGTTGAGTTGAAAACTTGTGGTCCCAAAACTCCAGCTCAGATTTTCGTGGAAGTGGACAACTTCCTTACACGAGTAGAGTCTTGGAGTGGAGTGTCCGAGATTGCAGACAGAGTTGGAAGTAAATTGGGAATGAGTGACGGAGGATTCACTCTTGAAATTCCAGATGGAGATGGAGAAGTTGAGATTGGAAGTTACCTTTTCGATTGCACCGATTTCTTCGGTCGGTACAAAGTGTTCAACAAGAGTGAGCATGCTTTGTTTCCTCAGCGAGGTCAGCAATTTGGAAGTGCTGCACAGAAGTCGAAGAGTTTGGACTCGGTTCATGGACTCAGTTCGAGTAAGCTGAATGAACGGTACTATGGAGTGGAAGAGAGGGCGATTGTGGACTCGTCTTCGAGTAAACTCGCTTATGGAGAGATTGGAGGAGGAGGAGGAGGCGGAGGAGGAGGAAGTATCGTAAGCGGTGGATTACGTCAAGGTCCTCCGAGGTATATTAAAAAGAAGAAATACTCCAAGTTTTCTTCAGCTCTGAGTGACACTTCCGAAGCTCCAAGTCTCGCTTCACATGTGAGGAGAGTTCGAGTTCCAAGCCAAGCAGAAGATGTTGACCAATTCTTGGATGATTTGTTCTCTCCAGTGATTGATAACTTGGATGACCTCTCAGATGTTCGTAGTCTCGTGAGCAACCTCAAAGGAGGCCATGTAAATGTAATTGACAGTGTCATTGAGAAGAGACGAGCAACAGATTTCATTCAGTCTGCTATGGAACAAAATCTTCAGATTCAACAGCAACTTATCGCTCAAAACGAAGCTCTCCAGAGACTTTTAGATGAGCCGAAAATTGTCATTCCTCCTCCTCCACCGATGCCAGAGGATTCTTTTCTTGAAGGACATCGTCCTTTCATGGATCCTTATGGGAGAGCCAAGACCGTAAGAATCGGGAAATGGAGATGGCCACCTAAGGAAAGTGACGCTGAATACGAGGAATACAGGAACAGTTTAAACAAGCAACAATCCCAACAAGAGGGTGGTGGTGGTGGTGGTGGTGGTCGGGGTGGAAGTTCATCTCCCCCACAACCCATTCATCATAACAATCATCACAACAATCATCACAACAATCACCACCACCATCAGTCCCAGCCCATGACACAGCAGAACCAATCACAACAAGTGCAAGAGAAGGCAGTTCATCCGATTGTAAAAGTGCAGCGGCCGTTTGGAGACGCAGCAGTGGGCAAGTTGAAGTTAAGCGAGAATCTTCGGATGAAGTTGGAGCAAGTGACAAGCGTGAGGGGGCCAAAGAGGGCAGGTGGAGTGGTACAAGATTTGTCAAGGAACAATAACATGATGAACATGGGCAGTTCAGGACAAGATATGAACGATGGAGTGAAGAAGATCGATAACAAGCGACGAATGGAACTAGCTGAGAAGTTGGGTGGGGGAATTTCACGGCCAATTCAGCCAATGCAACCACGAGACCATTTGTTCAACCAGCCACCCCCACTTCCTCCCTCGAATGGAGGAGGAGGCGGCGGAGGAGGTGTGAATGGAGGCAACGCTGTGGATGACTTTTATGATGACTTGAGTCAAGTGTACAATCAAGTGACTCATTCGAACGCACACAATAATAACATGGGAGGAGGCAAAGGGTGCGATTTCAGTTGGAAGGAAGTTGGACTCAAGTTCAGGCTAAGGAAGGATTTGGTCATGGACGGAGATGACGAAGGATTCCTCTTGAGACAGATCCAGAGAGATGTGAATGATTCGAATTGTTGGAGGATTCTCCGGAGGGAACGGGAACATCTTCAGTCTCTGAGGACGAAGGTCAATGTCGTAGAAGTGGCCAAGAAATGGGCCTTCTATTTCTGGAGGTTCTTCAAAGTCGACACTAACTCACGAAAGGGATCCCATGTGGGTCAAAGTGCGACTTCTGTTCAGGTAAGAATAACATACACTTACTCCTATGTATCAAGTTACCCCATTAAGTAGAAAAAACCTACACAGGCTACACAACAAGTTCTTAATGCATTTCACAAGCCTGACCTAAATATGTTCTATTTGATTTGTCTCAAGTGGCTTGCAATAAACGAGACGGGACTTAAAAGCGTGCACATAAACGAAGACGGAGAGTTGGCTTCAGACGAATTCACTCCTTGGGCGAAGGTCGCCGCTGTAACGGTGAAGAGAGGCGTTGTAACGCTAACTCTTGGAAATGGCCAGAAAACCTCTTACACTCTAAGGAACAACAACTACGGGGCATTTAGAAAAACAATCGACTTATTTTACAAGTCTGAGCGAGCTTTGCTAGCGTCTCCAGTCCAGCAGCACGGAAGTCCCCAAGGACGAGACAGCGTCCTCCAGCAACCTCCTCCTTACCTCCATCATCAGCAACATCACCACCACCACATGAGCCACAATCCTAACGGTGGAGTTATCGGAGGAGGAGGGGACCGAGGGGGAGGAGGTGGAGGAAGGGGAGAAGTTGACCCTACCTTTGGACTGGTCAGAGGTCGGTTCCTACGCGATGTAGACGGGGGTGGTGGTGGTGGTGGAAGTAGGAAAGTGTCAAGCGTCAGTGGACACAGCTACACGTCTTCGACCATGAGTAATGTTCACAGCAGCAGTCAACACAGCCAGCTCGTCATGGTACGTCAACCACTTTCGCTTTCTGCACACACTTTCTGCACCCAGCGCATTACTTTGTACTTACTTCACTTACTTGTACTTACTTGTACTTAGTTAGAGGCTTAGGCCACTCAGAAACCTTAGATAATTATGATGAGGGTTCATTTAGTTGGATTACGTAGCCCTGCACTTCGACTCGTTAGTTCTTATTGAGACAAGCAGAGATTTCTACTCCTTCTGTTGCTTCAGTTGAAGCGATCGAGTGTTCTGCTGGTTCTGATGGAAGCCAAGTTAGTACAAACGGATCTCCTGGACATTCTTGGAAGTGCTGCTGCTGTGGCTTCTGCTGCTGCTTCGTCTACTTCCGCGGCCATTGGAACCACCACCACTTCAACTTCATCTCCTGTGACTGATAAAACACCAGAAGAGAGCATTTCATCTCCGCCTACGTCGTCGTCGTCGTCTTCCTCTACCAGTGCATTTCCCTTGAAGACTTGGTTCAAGAGACTACACGAATCAAAATCCTTTTCTAATTTGTACAAGGCCGTTGTTAAAGTAGAGCACAGATTAGACTCTTATCTATTATTATATATTTTTAGAATATTGTAACAGTAGAATGCTTTTTTGTTGTTGAGTTGAAGAATTCCAAAATCCTAAGCCTAAGCCTTGTTGTCCGTGTGTGTCTTATCGTTCGTGTTTTGTTTGTGATAGGAGGCACCTCCGGAAATAAGCAAGCGTGTTGTAGACAGCCATCACAATAACAATCAAGTTCATCACCACCATCAAGGTCGAAGCGGAGAAATGGAGGAACGAAGTGAAGAGTCCCTTAAGGACGACGGCAAGCACAGTCTTCTTCAGTTCGCCATGACGTACTACAGGAAAGACAAGTTTAACTTGAATGAAGAAAAGGCTGATTGGACGTGGCGAGAGCAAATGAAATTGGTCAAGTATTCCCCGAAACCTTTGGAGTCTTCTCTCATTCCTTTTGAGAATGAAGGGCTCGAGAAGTTGGCCCTTGAGTGCTACGCTTCACTTTTGAAGTACATGGAACCTTCCGTCGAAGGAGAGGTCGAGTCTGTCTACACAATCCTTCGGGTATGAACAATGAGCAAACGCGATGTAGTAGAGCAGTTCCGAGATATTGCGTTCCGATTTGTCTAAAATTTTACTTCCTTCCGTTCTAGAATTGCCACTTGTCGTCTCCGCCTCCGGGAGTGGATGGACTGGACATCCCAGCGTTAAATCTTCCTGACGAAGTTTATTGTCACTTAATGAAGCAAACAACGAACAATCCTAACACAAGAAGTTGTCAAAGGTGCTGGCGACTGTTCACCATTATTGCAGCGTACTTCACATGCTCTGACATCTTAAAGCCGTACTTGTTCAAGTACCTCGAGTCCAATGCATACGACAAACGGAGAGCTTTCCATGGAACTGCTTTAGTTACACTGCAGAATCTAAGGAAGACATTCAAGTACGGGGGAAGGAGAAATGTTCCGAGTGTCGAGGAAATCACTGCCATCAGTGCGGGGAGAAATGCAAAGAGACAGATTTTCAGACTGCCTGGTGGAAGTCAGAAGATTGTCAATGTCAAGATTGCTAGCGTTGTTGAGGTAAGACCATCAGAGTGGAAATAGGAAGGAATAAACTTCCTCGGGACTTGTTTTGGTATTAATCGTGTTTTCTGGTTATGTGTAGGATATCATTGATGAGCTAAGCGAGTCACTCAACATCCCGTCGACCTCGTCAGAGAAAACAGAGTTCAGTATTTACTGCATCGTGGAAGGGGACACTTTCACGATGCCTCTCCAGAGGGAAGAGTACATTTTGGATGTGACCACTGAGCTCCAGAAGAACCAACAAGTTTACTACCTCATCTTCTGCAGGAGCGTGTGGTTCTTCCCAATGCGACTGGAGTCCGATGTCTACGTTGAAGTTGTATTCAATCAAATTGCTCCTGACTATTTGGAAGGTCTTCTTCTGGTCATGCCTGGCCAAACTATACCTCAGGATATTGTCGTAAGTTTGCTAGCAGAATAATCTTTGCTAATCTAGTGCTTCCGTTTCTCCAACATTCATTAACAATAAATGACTCATATACCGCTTGTTCATCCCTATTGCAGTATGACATAGGTCGAATAGCGTCGTTACTCCACAGGGCAGCCGACCTGAGTGCGCCACCCACACTAAAAGAAACCAAATATCTACTTCCAAAGCCAGCCTTAGCAGCACGCGACATGCGACCGGCCCAATGGGTCAGTCTGGTCAACAAATATTGGGAAGAGGACTCTTTACAACTTGTCCCTCCACATGAAGCCAAAACCACCGTACTTGGTATGCACGAGATATTGCCCTTGCATGCATCCAATATGTGTACATGGAAGATTGCGTACTGACATTTATCTTTATGTTTGCAGAAATTTTGTCGAAATGGCCTCTTTTCGGCTCAAGTTTCTTCTCCGTGAAGCGAATTCAAGACCCCACGCCTCCTGAGGAATACATCATGGCCCTAAACAAACACGGGGTACATTTTCTTGACATCGTCACCCACGTAAGTTCCAGTCTGTGT